>DHCFI07803__coassemble_1228_pt1 | contig 33268 bp, 39 predicted proteins | sample DHCFI07803__metabat2_high_PE_025 | metagenome-assembled genome bin DHCFI07803
CGCTCTGTACGGCAAAATTATGCGTCGGACCAAGCGAGTCAAAGCACACGATGAAGAAAACACCGCCGGCATCGGCGACAGTGTTCGTCTTGCTGAGACCCGTCCGCTGTCGAAGTCCAAGAACTGGCGTCTGACGGAAATCGTCGAACGCGCCAAGTAAGCGACACGCTCACGTAAATACGTACACTTCATCCGCACCAAGTACTTGGTGCGGATGAAGTGTTTAAGATGGCATGCGGATGCCATCTCAGGAATGGGCCCAGTCGGATGCGATTTTTCAAAACTGTGACTATTAGGGTAAGCTGTTGTAGCTGTGCCCTTTTCATAGCTCGGCCATCCACTGAGCATCTGACGATAAGTAAGCACCGCATCTTGCACAAACGTGCCTCGGCCCCGGCTCAAAAGCACTGTGTGGCGACTTGCCTCTGAGCGTGAGTCACCCACATATGTCTCACCTAGTCGGGGGTAAGCACAGCAAGACTATTTCCATGACCGTTCCGCAAGGCTCGGCCCAACCGAGGGACGAGAACCAGCGAGACAAGCAGGAGTAAGCAAGTGATTCAACAAGAATCGCGGCTCAAGGTTGCCGATAACACCGGTGCGAAGGAAATTCTCACCATCCGTGTCCTCGGTGGCTCTGGACGCCGCTATGCATCAATCGGCGACGTCATCGTCGCTACCGTAAAAGACGCCATTCCAGGCGGTGCCGTCAAAAAGGGCGACGTCGTCAAGGCAGTTGTCGTGCGTGCTAAAAAATCAGTGCGCCGTCCAGATGGCTCCTACATCAAATTCGACGAAAACGCAGCCGTCATCCTCCGTCAGGATAACGAACCCCGCGGAACTCGTATCTTCGGCCCTGTCGCCCGTGAGCTACGTGACAAGCAGTTCATGCGTATCGTTTCGCTGGCACCGGAGGTGATTTAACCATGGCTAAGATCAAAAAAGATGATCTCGTACAGGTTATTTCAGGTAAAGATCGCGGCAAACAGGGCAAGGTCCTGCGCGTATTGCCTAAAGAAGAGCGTGTACTGGTAGAAGGCGTCAATCGTGTTACCAAGCACGTCCGCGCTGGCCAGGGGCCAGATGGCTCGACTGAAGGTGGGCTGGTAGTTGAAGAAGCTACTATGCACATCTCCAACGTCGCTGTCGTAGACCCTGAAACCGAAAAACCTACTCGCGTTGGTTACCGTTTTGAAGATGTCGAAGAAGATGGCGAAACCAAGACCGTAAAGGTCCGCTTCGCCAAGGCCTCTGGAAAGGAGCTGTAATGACCCAGGTATCTGAAAACGCAGCCCCAAAAGTCACGCCTCGTCTGAAGACCAAGTACCAGGACGAAATTAAAGCCGAACTGCAGAAAGACTTCGAATACTCGAACGTCATGCAGATTCCAGGTCTGGTGAAGATCGTTGTCAACATGGGTGTTGGTGAAGCCGCACGTGACTCTAAAGTCATTAACGGCGCCATTGCGGACCTGACCCAGATCTCTGGTCAGAAACCACAGGTAACCCGCGCCAAGAAATCCATCGCGCAGTTCAAATTGCGTGAAGGAATGCCAATTGGTGCCCACGTCACAATGCGTGGCGACCGCATGTGGGAATTCTTAGACCGCCTGGTGACCTTCGCATTGCCACGTATTCGTGACTTCCGCGGTCTCAGCCCGCGCCAGTTCGATGGCAACGGCAACTACACCTTCGGTCTGTCCGAACAGTCCGTATTCCACGAAATCGATCAAGACAAAATTGATCGCGTACGCGGTATGGATATCACCGTCGTGACTTCCGCAAAAAACGACGACGAAGGCCGCGCGCTACTGCGCGCTCTGGGCTTCCCGTTCAAGGCAGACCAGTAATCCAACTACGTTATAGGTCCTGTTTCGGTGTACCGACTCAGGAAACCACAACGAGAAAAGGCAAAAGCCACATATGAGTATGACCGACCCCGTCGCAGACATGTTAACTCGTCTGCGCAACGCCAACTCGGCGCATCACGATGTCGTGAGCATGCCGTCTTCAAAACTGAAGACCGGTGTCGCCGAGATCCTGAAAAACGAAGGCTACATCACCGACTGGAAAGAAGAAGACGCACGCGTAGGTAAAGACCTCGTGATGGACCTGAAATTCGGTCCACAGCGTCAGCGTTCCATAGCCGGTCTACGCCGTATCTCAAAACCAGGTTTGCGCGTATATGCCAAATCCAACAACCTGCCACATGTGCTGGGTGGATTGGGTATCGCCATTCTGTCGACATCGTCAGGCCTGCTGACCGACCGTCAAGCAGCTTCTAAAGGTGTAGGTGGGGAAGTCCTCGCCTACGTCTGGTAACGGAAAGGAAGGAAAGCAATGTCACGTATTGGAAAGCTTCCAATCACCGTACCTTCCGGCGTTGAAGTTGCAATCAACGGCTCCGATGTGTCCGTAAAAGGACCCAAAGGTGAGCTGGGAATGTCTATTGACGGTCCAATTGAAGCCAAACTCGAAGAGAGCACCATCACGGTCATTCGTCCGGATGAGGAGCGCGAATCGCGTTCACTCCACGGTCTGACACGCACCCTGATCAACAACATGATCGTCGGTGTGACCGAAGGCTACTCCAAGAAATTGGAATTGCACGGTACGGGTTACCGCGTCGTTGCCAAGGGCAATGACATCGAACTGCAGCTGGGCTTCTCGCACAGCATCGACGTCGCCGCCCCAGAAGGCATCACATTTACTGTCGAAGGCAGCACCGTGACCGTCTCGGGTATCGACAAACAACTTGTCGGCGAAACAGCCGCCAACATCCGTAAGTTGCGTATTACCGAACCTTATAAGGCCAAAGGTATACGCTACGAGGGTGAGACCATCCGCCGCAAGGCCGGAAAGGCAGGTAAGTAATGTCAACTGTCAGTATCAAAGGCAAAGGCAAAAGCGCAGCCCGCCGTCGCCGGCACTCTCGTGTCCGCAAACGGATTCACGGCACCGCGCTCCGTCCGCGTATGGTAGTGAACCGCTCGGCGCGTCACATCTTTGCTCAGGTCATCGACGACGAAGCCGGTGTCACCCTGGTTTCAGCATCCACGATGGAAGCTGACCTGCGAGCAATGGATGCCGAGAAATCTGAAAAAGCCCGCAAAGTAGGCGAAATCATCGCCCAGCGTGCTGACGACGCTGGCGTGACCCAGGTGGTCTTTGACCGCGCAGGTCACAAATACCACGGTCGTATAGCCGCTGTTGCTGACGGCGCACGGGAAGGTGGACTGCAGCTGTGACCCAAGCAAATAATGAAAAAGACACTACGGTGACCGAAACAACTCAAGAGTCCGTATCGGAAACCTCATCAGGCTCCGAAAGCCAGAGCACCGAACGTCAAGAACGTGGCGGCCGATCAGGTCGAGGCCAACGTTCTGACCGCGGTGAGCGCGGCTCACGTAAAGGTGGCCGCGAAGACAACCGCGATCAGTTCTTAGAGCGCGTTGTACAGATCAACCGCGTTGCCAAAGTGGTCAAGGGTGGACGCCGCTTCGCCTTTACCGCGCTTGTCGTTGTAGGCGATGGCGAAGGCATGGTGGGCGTAGGCTACGGTAAAGCCAAAGAAGTACCAGCAGCCATTGCCAAGGGTGTAGAAGAAGCTAAAAAGAATTTCTTCCGTGTCCCAATGGTTGGCACCACCATCCCGCACCTCTCACAGGGTGAGGATGCCGCCGGTGTTGTACTCTTGCGTCCTGCATCAGCAGGTACCGGTGTTATCGCTGGTGGACCAGTGCGTGCGGTACTCGAAGCAGCAGGTATCCACGATGTACTGTCGAAGTCCATGGGCTCAGCAAACGCCATCAACATCGTGCGTGCAACCGTCGAAGCTCTGCGTCAGCTAGAAGGCCCAGAAGAGGTCGCTGCCCGTCGTGGACTTCCAGTCGATGAAGTTGCGCCAGGATACATGTTGCGCACCATCGCTGAAGACCGCGCTAAGCGTGCTGAACAAAAGGCAGGTGCATAGGAATGTCTAACTTCGATTCGACACCGAAAAACATTTCACCTTCCGCAGCAACCCTGACCATTACTCAGGTGCGCTCGGCAATCGGACGTAAACCACAGCATCGTGAAACCCTACGGTCACTCGGCCTCAAAGGTATCGGTAATTCCGTTACCCGCTCGGCCGACGCCGTCACCGTGGGCATGGTCAACGCCGTGTCCCACCTGGTAAAGGTCGAGGAGGTCTAGTTATGGCTGAAGAACAACAAGATGCCATCAAACTTCACGACCTACGCCCAGCAAAAGGCTCTAACAAGTCCAAGCTGCGCTATGGTCGTGGTGAATCGGGTAAGGGCGGCAAGACCGCGACCCGCGGTACCAAAGGTACGCGTGCTCGTAACACCGTGCCGGCAGGCTTCGAAGGTGGACAGCTGCCGCTGCACATGCGCCTTCCGAAACTGCGTGGCTTCCGTAACCCAGCCAAGGTCAACTTCCAGGTTGTCAACTTGGCTAAGGTTTCCGAAGCCTTCCCAGAAGGCGGCGACGTTACCGTCGACGCCCTTGTGGAAAAAGGCTTGGTTCGTAAGAACCAGCCGGTCAAGGTGTTGGGCACAGGCGATATTTCGGTAGCCGTCAACGTTACCGCTGATGCTTTCTCCAAATCAGCAGTCGAGAAGATCGCTGCTGCCGGAGGCACAACAACTACTGCATAACACTTTCCAGTAACATGGCAGTGTTATCTGACTGCGGCCCTCGATCTCTGACGAGTCTCGTCACAGGTCGAGGGCCGTAAGTTTTAACGTTAGAATTCTACTCGTGCCTAGAATGGGCACGAGTGTGTACAGACGATCTGGTGTTCACCGGATCCATCAAAGTGCGCTCAGCACTACTTTCAGGAGGACACTTGTTCAGCGCGATAGCCAGGGTTATGAAGACCCCAGATCTGCGGACCAAGATCCTGTTTACACTTGGTATTATCACCATTTACCGCATCGGTGTATTCATTCCAGCGCCCAGTGTCGACTACGGCAACGTCCAGATGTGTCTGGCCCAAGGGGACACCACCGGTGGCCTGTACTCGTTCGTTAACATGTTCTCAGGTGGGGCACTACTGCAAGTCTCCATCTTTGCGCTCGGCATCATGCCCTACATCACCGCTGCCATTATCACACAGCTGTTGCGGGTCGTTATTCCGGCCTTTGAACGCCTTCAAAAAGAAGGCCCCGAAGGACAAGCACGACTGACCCAGTACACGCGGTACCTGACAGTGGGGCTCGCACTGCTCAACGCAACGACCATTGCTACGCTGGCACGTTCCGGTGCGCTGTTGAACTGTAATCAGTCCTTGCTGAATGACGACGGCATCTGGGCCACACTGTTACTCGTGATGACCCTTGCCATGGGAGCCATCGTCATTATGTGGATGGGCGAACAGATCACCGAACGTGGCATCGGCAATGGCATGTCTTTGATGATCTTTGTATCCATCGCCGCAGGTTTTCCAGCAGGCCTCGGAGCCATTTGGCAGACCCAAGGCTGGCGCACATTTGCGCTGGTCATGGTTATCGGCATTGCGGTGATGATGCTGATCGTGTTCGTAGAAGATTCCCAACGCCGCGTACCAGTGCAATATGCCCGCCGCCAGATTGGCCGCCGTACCGTAGGTTCCACAACGACCTACATTCCTATCAAGGTCAACATGGCCGGAGTCATCCCGGTAATTTTTGCCTCTTCGATCCTGATGCTGCCCCAGATTCTGATCCAGTTTAATATGCCAACAGATGGTTCAGAACCAGCCGGGTGGGTCGTCTTCCTGCAACAATACTTCGGTAGCGGATCGCATCCGGTGTATATGGCCACCTTCTTCTTGATGACCATCTTCTTCACGTACTTCTATGTGACAATTACGTTCAACCCACAAGATGTTTCGGACAACATGAAACGCCAGGGCGGATTCATTCCAGGTGTTCGTGCGGGCCGTCCAACGGTGCAATACTTGGAATACGTCATTTCGCGAGTCACCTTCGTGGGCGCTCTCTACCTAGGTTTGATCGCGATGCTGCCGCTCATTGCATTCGTACTGATCGGTGCCGATGAGAACTTCCCATTCGGGGGTACATCAATTCTAATTATGGTCGGTGTCGCCTTGAACACCATCAAACAGATCGACGCACAGATGGAACAGCGCCACTACGAAGGTTTGCTCCGGTAAGCTGTTTTCCGAACCACATGTTTCCCTAGCAAGGACAGGACAAATTATGACTCGATTGCTCATCATGGGCCCTCCAGGGTCGGGTAAGGGTACTCAAGCAGTGCGCATTGCCGACAAGATGGCCATCCCAGCCATCTCCACGGGAGACATCTTCCGTTACAACGTCAAAGAGCTCACCGAGCTTGGCAAAGAAGCCAAAACCTACATTGATTCAGGAAACTTCGTACCCGACGATGTCACCAACCGTATGGTTGCTGACCGACTGAACCACAGTGACGTCGCCAACGGCTTCCTGCTCGACGGCTACCCGCGTACCTCTGGCCAGGTCGCAGCGCTGTCCGAAATGCTACAAGAGCAGGGTACGAGCCTGACTGCGGTGCTCGTACTTGAGGTTCCAGATGAAGAGATCGTCGAACGACTCTTAGCGCGCGCGGAAACCGAGGGACGTTCAGATGATACCGAAGAGGTCATTAAACGACGTCTGGAGCTCTACCATCAAGAGACCTCAGACCTGATCGAAGAGTATATCGAACTCGGCATTGTCGGACGCGTCGACGGCACCGGAGCGATTGATGATATCACCGAACGCCTCCTGCAGACGATCTACAATATCCGGGCCCGGACCGGGACTTTGCCAGCCGTCAAACCACGCAATGCAAAATAACTCACACAGCGTCTGAAAACCGATCCACAAACCGTGGGTCGGTTTTTCGTTGGCCATCACCTAAACACCCTTGCAGGTCTCAGATTGGTCGACACGCTACGTTGTAAAACTGTTCAATATCGCTGGTCGCAGCCCACCCAAAAGTCGGCGTGACCTACGGGATACAAAGGTACCACCACATATGTCACGTCAAATCGAACTGAAGACCAACGCCCAAATGGCAACGATGCATGATGCAGGACTCGTCCTGCATCAGGGCCTCGACGCCGTCGTCGCAGCCGCAAAGCCAGGAATGACCACAAACGCCTTGGACCAGGTCTTTCGCGAAGTCTTGGCTCAACATGGTGCCACATCAAACTTCTTGGGCTACTACGGATTTCCTGCGACCATATGCGCTTCGGTGAACGACGAAGTGGTCCACGGAATCCCAGGCGAACGCGTGTTACACGACGGCGACATTATCTCCGTGGATGCCGGTGCCATCATCGATGGTTGGCATTCGGACTCAGCTCGCACGGTCCTTGTCGGCGATGTGTCGGCCGAAGATCAACGTCTTTCTGCTATAACCCACGACGCCATGTGGGCTGGCATCGCCGCGTATGCTAAAGCAAAACATGTGGGCGAAATTGGCAATGCAATCGAAGATCATGTTCGTGCTCAGGATGGTGAGCCACTGGGCATCCTGGAAGATTACGTTGGGCACGGAATTGGTTCGGCAATGCATCAGGCCCCCGATGTTTTCAACTATCGTTCGGGTATGCGTGGGCCCAAGGTCAAACCGGGAATGGTACTAGCTATTGAGCCAATGCTGGTACGCGGTGATATTGCCACCAAGACGTTGAGCGATGATTGGACCGTAGTAACCGTGGACGGTGCGAACGCCTCACAATGGGAGCACTCGGTTGCACGGCATAAAGATGGCATCTGGGTCATTACCTCGCCCGATGGGGGAGCAGCCGAACTCGCCCGTTTCGGGGTTGTACCGGTGCCAATCCCACAAAAATAAGGCACTGTCAACACTACTTGGCAATATTTGCAAAGATGCGCTAACATAGTATCTTGGCTGTTTCTGCCTTTAAGATTCTTGGTGCGCCCAATTATCTGCGGTCAAGGTCGAAGTCAGCGCATACACTCATGCTTTTGCCATCGACTTTTCGCTGTGCGATCGTATCAGATGGCAAAAGACAACAGATTGTGGAGGACATGGCTAAAAAAGAAGGCGTCATTGAAGTTGAAGGAACCGTTTCTGAAGCATTGCCGAACGCAATGTTCCGGGTCCGGTTAGATAACGACCACGTCGTACTTGCCACCATTTCGGGAAAAATGCGTCAGCACTATATTCGCATTCTGCCTGAAGACCGTGTGGTGGTTGAACTTAGCCCATACGACCTCGAACGAGGCCGTATTGTCTACCGCTATAAATAAATAACTATCCACCTCTGGAACGCTCAAGGAGGAACCCTGTGAAGGTTCAGCCAAGCGTGAAGCGGATCTGCGATGCCTGCAAGGTTATTCGCCGCCATGGCCACGTCATGGTGATCTGCTCTAACCCACGCCACAAACAGCGTCAGGGCTAAGCCCCAACGCGAAGAAACATTGGCCCAGTTCCGGGCCGCAGCAACACAGAGTGTAAAAGCTCAACCTTCGGACAAGACAAAGGCCGAAGACTTGCTCGCTGACGAGAATTGCGCATGGATGTGTCGAGTTCTTCATATCCGTCACAGCTCTTCGTAGCACAACGATATTTGGGTAAGGACGTGTTGTTGAAGACCTTTGTCATAAAGAACAGGAGAACGGCCATATGGCACGTCTAGCAGGCGTTGATATTCCACGTGAAAAGCGTGTCGTCATCGCTCTCACCTACATTTATGGTGTTGGCAACAGCCGCGCAGTCCAAATTTTGGATGCGACCGGCATTGACGCGAGTACCCGCGTCAAGGATCTTTCGGATGACGAAATGGTGTAACTGCGCGACTATATCGAGGGCAACCTTCAGGTCGAAGGCGATCTTCGTCGTGAAGTTGCAGCAGACATCCGTCGCAAAGTTGAAATTGGCTCCTACCAGGGTCTGCGTCACCGTCGTGGTCTGCCAGTCCGCGGACAGCGCACCAAAAACAATGCACGTACCCGTAAGGGCCCGAAGAAGACTGTTGCTGGACGCAAGAAGTAACGACTTCGCGTCTCACTCAGTATTTGATAAACCAAGCTTTTTGTAGGAGAGCATTCTATGGCAAAGGCACGCGGTGCGGCCCCTCGTAAGGGACGTCGCTCCAAGAAGAACATAACTCAGGGCGAAGCCCACATTAAATCAACCTTCAACAACACCATCGTTTCCATTACCGATACCACCGGTGCGGTAATCTCCTGGGCATCAGCCGGAGAGATGGGTTTCAAAGGTTCCCGTAAATCTACCCCGTTTGCTGCTCAAACCGCGGCTGAACATGCTGCTAAGCGCGCCCAAGAACACGGCATGCGCAAAGTTGACGTCTTCGTCAAGGGCCCAGGCTCCGGACGCGAAACCGCGATCCGTTCATTGCAGGCTGCAGGCCTGGAAGTTGGGTCCATCCAAGACGTCACACCGGTTGCGCACAACGGTGCACGCCCGGCCAAGCGTCGTCGCGTTTAAGGCTTTTTGAGCACCCCAGAACCGTTGTAGGACAGCCATGTCCGACAACGGTTGTGGAAAACCATAAGAAACTAATTTCCATCGTTTCCCCCAACTGCGCGCATCAAATGGCGGATAGCGTGCCGAAAGGAAATGTCAGTGCTCATTGCACAGCGCCCCACGTTGACTGAAGAACCCGTGTCGGAAACCCGTTCCCGGTTCGTCATCGAACCACTAGAACCGGGCTTCGGCTACACCCTTGGTAACTCACTGCGTCGTACACTGCTGTCATCGATTCCAGGTGCTGCTGTCACCTCGGTACGCATCGACCAGGTACTGCACGAGTTCACCACTATTCAGGGTGTAAAAGAAGACGTCACCGAAGTTATCTTGAACGTCAAGCAAATCTCGGTGTCATCGCACCACGATGAACCAGTAGTTGCATACCTGCGCAAGCAGGGCCCAGGTGTTGTCACTGCAGCAGATATCACCCCACCGGCGGGTGTCGAGGTTCATAACCCGGACCTGCACATCGCCACCCTTAACGAAAAAGGTAAGTTCGATATGGAACTCACCATCGAACGGGGCCGTGGGTACGTCACTGCCGCACAGAACAAATCACCAGACGCCGAGATCGGCCGCATCCCGGTTGACTCGATCTACTCACCGGTCATGGTTGTGACCTTCAAGGTCGATGCCACCCGTGTGGAACAGCGCACCGACTTCGACAAGCTCACCATCGACGTTGAAACCAAACCTTCCATGGCACCGCGTGATGCTCTGGCTTCGGCTGGTTCAACTTTGGTGGAACTCTTCGGTCTTGCCCGCGAACTCAACGTCGAAGCCGAAGGCATCGAGGTTGGCCCATCGCCGGTCGACACAACCGTTGCAGCAGATCTTGCACTACCTGTAGAAGACCTAGAACTCACCGTACGGTCCTATAACTGCCTCAAACGTGAAGGCATTAATACCGTTGGCGAACTCGTAGCCCGTTCCGAAACAGACCTCATGGACATCCGCAACTTCGGTGCAAAGTCCATTGACGAAGTCAAGGAAAAGCTAGTAGGTCTTGGGCTGTCCCTTAAAGATGGCGGCCCTGGCAGCTTCGAATCGCCGTTTGACTCCCAGGAGTCGGACGAGTACGGGCTGTAAGTCAATTTTGAACCACTGATACTTCAGCTGTAATAGCAGAAGATCATACAAGGAGTATTCATGCCAACCCCAACAAAAGGACCGCGCCTGGGTGGCGGACCGTCACACCAGCGCCACATGCTGGCTAACCTGTCGGTGAGCCTGTTCGAGCACAAGTCCATCAAGACCACGCTGACCAAGGCCAAGCGTCTCCAGCCATATGCCGAGCGTCTCGTCAACTTTGCAAAACAGGGTGACCTGACCGCTCGTCGTAAAGTGCAGGGCCTCATCGCCGGGAACTCGCGCACCAACAAATCTGTTGTGCACGAACTGTTCACCGTCATCGGCCCAGCAATGACAAACCGTGAAGGCGGCTACACGCGCATCACCAAGATCGGTAACCGCTCCGGGGACAATGCCCCAATGGCTGTCATCGAACTGGTTATGGAGCCGGTCTCACCAAAGCAGGCTGTCGTCAGCGAAGCTGAAGGCGTCGCCGGACACGCTGCAGAAGAAGCACCAGCCGAAACAGTTGAAGAAACTGTAGAGACTGAAGAGGTCGCCGAATCAGCCGAAAAGACTGAAGAGGACGACAAATAAGTCGTAGCTACGCGTAGCATTCCGGCCCTACACCCATACGGTGTAGGGCCGGAATATATTTAACGGGACTACTATCAATACCATGAATGAGCAGAACACCCACCGCATCAGGATTGACCTGGCTTACGACGGCACCCCGTACCATGGCTGGGCAACACAGCCGGGCCTGCCCACCGTGCAGGAAGCTGTTGAAGCTGGACTTGCTACCATCCTCCGGCAAGCAGTAAACGTGACGGTCGCAGGCCGAACAGATGCTGGCGTTCATGCGGCAAATCAGGTGATCCATTGCGACGTGGAGCAAACGCAATGGCAAAACTTGATGGGCAACCGTAGAACACGACCGCCAGAACAAGCCCTGGTTTCCAAGCTCAACGGTGTGCTCGCTCGGCAAGCAGGCGCCATTCGCATTCTCGCCGCCGAAGTTGTGCCACAAGGCTTTGATGCACGGTTCTCTCCGATATCCCGCCAATATCGTTACCGAATCAATAATGGCACTCCGGATCCGCTGACTAGGCATTTCACCTATCAGCATCGCAGACCACTTAGTTTCGAAACCATGGCAGATGAAATCGCCGATATCCAGGGGTTCTATGACTTCGGCTCGTTCTGTAAGCCCAGAGCCGGTGCCACGACCTTGCGGACACTGCACCGCTTCGATCTGGACGTTACCCAAGAATGCGTGAACGTGTGGTTGGCCGCCGATGCGTTCTGTCATCACATGGTGCGTGCACTGGTGGGGGCGTTGGTCCAGGTGGGGGACGGGACCAGACCACAGGGCTGGTTACAAGAGCGTCTGGCCAATCCCGTGCGTGATTCGCATATGATGCTTGCTCCAGCACTAGGACTTATCCTCGACTCGGTCACCTATCCAAGCTATGACGAGGTGACGAAACGGGCTCAACAGACACGAGCCAAGCGGGCACCTACGTGTTGGTCTTGCGACTGATGCGTTGAGCAGCCTCTGTGATGACCGAGACGACTGCTGCAGTATTGGCGGTGACTTGCTGCTGATCGGTTACCAATTCCAAGCGGGACGTTGGGCCAGTTGAGATGGGCTTCGTGACGACACCTGGAATAGAAAATGAGGAGAACGAAGCCGGCAGAATCGAGGCGCCAACACCGGCAGCGACTAAGCCCATCACGTTTTCTTGATTGATTGCTCGCTGTACGATCCGCGGTGGTTGGCCCAGTGGGTGAAAGATCTCCATAATATTGGTGACATAGCCCGGCATGGACTGGTATGGAAACAACACCAGGGGCATCGCAATGAGATCCTCGGGATCGATTTCACTGCGAGTTGCAAGGGCATGGTTTGCTGGCAGGACGGCCACCATCTGTTCGGTGAGCAGGGTGGTGAACTTCAATCCGGCCTGCAGCGGTGCGTCTCGCATAATACCGATGTCCAGCCGATTTTCTAACAGTGCTTCAACCTGTTCACCGGTGGCCATGGGGTGGAGATCGACCTGGATACCCGGGTGCTGTAGTCGAACATCGCGCACACCTGCTGGGACAAGCTCATAGCTGGCAGAGGAAACGAACCCAACACGAACCCGACCGCGTCGTCCAGCCTTGATCTCACGGATATCCTCAACAGCTTCTTCAAGGTCCTGCAAGATCGGACGAATGAGATCGCGGAAACGACCGCCTTCAGATGTCAGGGCTACACGCCGTGAAGTGCGGTCAAATAATGAGACACCCAGTTCCTCTTCGAGCCGCTTGATATGGACGGTCAGTGGGGGCTGAGAAATATGCAATCGAGCAGCTGCTCGGCCAAAATGCAATTCTTCTGCAACGGCCATGAAATATTCCAGTTGGCGTAGTTCCACGATATATCCTTCTGGTCGCGACCAACGAGGCACAACCAGAAATAACTCTAGCCCAGAAAATGGCGAACAGGTCGTCGTAAAACCCATCACCAGTAGGAATCGTTTTGCCATGCTCATCGTTCCGTAGTATTATGGGTAGCTGTTGTGCGTGTCCTCCCGGAACGCAAGCGCAGCAGGGCCCGACACAGTTGCATTGTCAAAGGGGCGTTGCAGCACCGGGAAGATCGGACCCGGCATCACGCCAGCCCTCACCTGGTGTACCGGAGATGCACCGTCAACTTAACAGCGATATCGCGTCGTTGCTTCTCACGACCACGCGACCCGTCGCTGACCGAACACCGACACACGAAGGCTAATACATAGTGCGTACGTTTACACCAACGCCAGACGACGTTGATCGTCAATGGCACGTCATTGACGCCACTGATGTGGTGCTTGGACGTCTTGCCAGCCAGGTGGCAACGCTGCTGCGCGGCAAACACAAGCCCACTTTTGCACCTCACATGGACATGGGCGATTTCGTCATTATTGTCAATGCTGAAAAAGTTGCTTTGACTGGCGCCAAGCTCGAAAAGAAGCAGGCCTACCGTCACTCCGGTTACCCGGGTGGCCTCACCTCAACCTCTTATGCTGAACTGCTGGAGAAAAACCCAGTTCACGCCGTTGAGAAGGCAATCAAAGGCATGCTGCCATCAAACCGCCTCTCGGACCAAATGATCAAGAAACTCAAGGTCTATGAAGGCACCGAACACCCACATGCTGCACAGCAGCCAAAAGAATTCGTTATCGATCAGGTTGCCCAGTAGGGTCACACTCTAAGTTCAAGGAGAACCCATGACTGAAAACGTCAATGAGATCACTGAGGACCAGGAGCTGACCAGCTACACCTCGGAATCTGCTAGTACCCCCGTCACCGAAGAAGTGACCGAACGACCACCACTGACCCAGTCGGGCCAGGCTGTTGGTCGTCGTAAGCGCGCCATCGCCCGTGTCCGCCTGATCCCAGGTACAGGTTCATGGAAAATCAATGGCCGCGATCTCGACACTTACTTCCCGAACAAACTGCACCAGCAGGAAGTCAACGACCCATTCCGTGTCCTTGAGCTATCCGGTGCATACGACGTCGTCGCACTCGTAAACGGTGGAGGACCATCCGGCCAGGCCGGTGCCGTCCGCCTTGGCGTTGCGCGTGCGCTCAACGAGATTGATCGCGAAAACAACCGAGGCCCGCTCAAAAAAGCTGGTTTCCTCACTCGCGATGCTCGCGCAGTAGAACGGAAGAAAGCTGGTCTCAAGAAGGCCCGCAAGGCTCCGCAGTACTCGAAGCGTTAATTCGCCCACAGTTCTCAAAACATCCGTCAACGTTATGTTGGCGGATGTTTTGTTTAACAGCATGTGCTCCAGACGATTCCGGGGTCTCAGCGGAAATAGACCATGTCACCAAGACGCCCGTCACGATACGATCGGAAGGACAGTAAAACCGAATCTGGCTGAGGGGCGTGACACGAAGATGATGAGCCAAACCGATGCTCAACTTCACATGGCAGTCGACACCGGAGGGACTTTCACCGATGTGGCCGTGCGTGGAGATGACGGTCAAATAGCCGTCTGGAAACTGCCCTCCACGCCCACCGCGCCCGATGATGCGGTGATTGCAGGCGTTGAAGGCGCTCTTGAACGTGTTGGTCGCGCCCCCGAAGAGCTCACCAGGTTCGTCCACGGCAGTACAGTTGCAACCAACACGGTCATTACCCGAGATGGCGCCCGCGTCGGGATGATCACCACCCAAGGATTTCGTGATGTGCTTGCCATCGCCCATCAGTCTCGCCCCGCGATCTATGATCAGCACAAGCGCCGACCAGAACCGCTCATTGCCAAAGAAGCAATCGTTGAAGCAACACAACGCATGAATGCTGACGGAAGCGTACTGCAAGAACTCGACGAGGCTGCCTTGGTCGAAACGCTCAAACCACTGGCAGCCTTGGAACTCGACATCATCGTGGTGTCCTTTCTCAATGCCTATGCCAACCCTGAACACGAACAACGTGCCGTCGCTATTGCCAAGGAAGTCTCAGTAGCCCCGCAGGTGGTCGCAGCCACGAGTATCTCTGTTGAAATGCGTGAGTATGAACGCAGTTCAACGGCAGCTATCAACGCGTATGTTTCACCAAAAATTACCGGCTACATTCAACGGCTCGAGCATGGCCTGACAAAATCCGGGATGAGAACAGGGTGGCGTATGATGCAATCTTCCGGAGGCTTACTCAGCCCCAGCGATGCGGCAGAACATCCTGCACGAACGGTATTATCTGGACTGGCCGGGGGAGTGGTTGGTGCTGCGAATTGGTCTCAACACCTGGGACTGCGGCGTACCGTTTCCTTTGACATTGGAGGTACCTCTACCGACATCGCCCTGATTCGAGACGGTATACCCGATGAAACCTTGGCATCCGAGATCGCCGGGTTGCCACTGCAGCTTCCCGCAGTCGATGTACACACCATTGGTGCCGGGGGAGGTTCGATAGCCTGGCTGGATTCGGGAGGGGGTCTGCGGGTGGGACCGCATTCAGCAGGTGCTGAACCAGGGCCCATCAGCTATCAGCGCGGCGGACAAGAACCGACCGTCACTGATGCCCACGTGGTCCTTGGTCGGCTCGGTGATCAATTGCTTGGTGGAGAGTTTGAACTCGATGCTGCCGCTGCACGCGAAGCGATGGCCACCTGGGGAGATACCCTCGGGCTATCGGCCGAGGACACGGCCGAAGGTATCTTGCGTGTGATTACCGCAACTATGTCGCGCGGTATCCGGAAAGTCTCGGTCGAACGAGGTATCGACCTGCGATCCTGTGACTTGATGGCCTTCGGCGGAGCAGGACCGCTGCACGCCGCTGATCTGGCACGCGAACTGGATATGCAATCTGCTGTGATCCCGCCGCGCCCCGGTATTGCTTCGGCAGTCGGGATGCTCGACGCGCCCATTCGTCACGACTATGCCACCAGTGTCGAATCCAAGACGCGTCCTGCCCTGGTCGCACTGCAACAAGTCTTCGACACAATGCAGGAACATGCGAAAGCACAGCTTGACGATCCAACCGCTGAAACAAACTACGAATTCCTGGTTGATGCTCGCTACATCGGACAATCCTATGAACTCACCGTTGCATTTGATGCCGACTGGGAGCGTCAGCGAGCATTTTTTGAACAGGCACATGAACAAAACTATGGTTTCGCTGATCCAGATGCCTTGATGGAGATCGTGGTGGCTCGACTAGTGGTTACACAACAGCTTGAGCACGGTGCTTTAGAGTCCGTAGCCTCCATCGATGCGCAGACCACCCCCAGCAGCCATCGCGATGTGTATATCGACGGTGCCTGGCGGCAAGTGCCGATATATGATCGCACCACATTCGGCGCCAAGACAGTGCTTGAGGGACCCGCGGTGATCGAACAGTTTGACTCAACCATCTATGTTCGTCCCGATCAGGTGGCTGAAAATGATACGTACGACTTTCTGCACATACGCCAGGCAACACAACAGGAGTGACTATGCGGGATACAATACTAAACCCGGTCGAACTGGAAATCGCGCGAAATCGCCTGGAATCGATCTCCGAAGAAGTCGGTACCACACTGATACAAACCAGTTATTCGCCCAATATTAAAGATCGGCGCGACTGTTCAGCGGGCATTTATGGGCCTGATGGGATGCTGATCTCGCAAGCCGAACACATTCCGCTGCACTTGGGACTCATGCCCACCTTGATTAAAAATGCTTTGGCTTCCTACGGCACCCAGCATCTGGTAGACGGCGACGTCCTGGTGACCAATAATCCCTACCTGGGCGGATCACATCTGCCCGATATGTGTGTGATCACCCCGGTGTTCTGGCAGGGCGATCTCGTTGCGGTGGTGGCGAATATGGCTCACCATGTTGACGTGGGCGGGATAACCCCTGGTTCTATGGCAACACATGCGACCGAAATTTTCCAAGAAGGTATCCGTATTCCGCCGGTGAAGTTGTTCGCCGCCGGGGAGCTGCGTCATGAGCTCTTGGCCGTTCTGCTGACCAACATACGCACCCAGGACAAAACGCGCGGGGACATCATGGCGCAGGTTGCGGCCAACCGGTTGGGCGAACGTCGTCTCCACGAACTGCTGGAAGAGTGGGGGAGCCAGCGCTTTGGTTTATCAGCAACAGCCCTGGTGGAATACGCTGCCCGTCGTACCCGATCCGCCCTTGCACAACTGCCCGATGGGACCGGAACATTCACGGATTATCTGGAACACGACGGCAACCAGGAGCACTTGCTGGCTATCACAGCAACTGTGGAAGTTGCCGGGGACCACCTGAAGGTGGACTTTTCTGAAACCACCGATCAGGTAGCCGGAGCCGTTAACTGTTCCCGGGCGGTAACGGAAGGGTGCGTTGCCTATGTCATCAAACTGCTGACCGACTCATCCTTGCCATCCAATGCTGGGCTTATGCACCCCATTGAGGTAACAACCCGAGAAGGTTCCCTGGTTGCGGCCACCTTTCCTGCACCGGTATCCAACGGTAATATTCAAACATCGCAACGGATCGTTGACGCCCTGCTCGGCGCGTTTCAGCAATTCGCCCCCGAGCACGTGCCGGCGGCATCTTCTGGCTCGATGTCAATCATGACAATCGGTGGATTCGACCACGACACCGAGCAATACTTCTCCTATGTTGAAACCTACGGTGGCGGCCAGGGAGCGATGCCGAACCAAGCTGGAGCCTCAGCTATTCACACGCACATGACCAATACACGAAACACCCCGTGTGAAGTTATCGAACGGGAGTACCCGTTGCGTGTCGAGGCCTATCGCATTGTCGAAGACACCGGTGGGACCGGACAGTATTCGGGAGGAGATGGACTCCTGCGTCGTCTCACTCTGACTCGCGGTAGCGCCCAGGTGGTGGCCGGTACCTCACGCGTGACAACCACCCCGTGGGGGTTGGAAGGCGGTAGTGATGGTTTGCCAGGCATGGTGATCCGGCACGGTAACGATGGCGACGAAACTCGTGAATCGATGACCCGTTTTGATGTCACCGCCGGTGAGGGGATCACGATCCAAACCGCCGGTGGCGGCGGCTACGGGACGGTCAGTAACCCGTCCACAACACGATGAAAGGTGATACATGTCTGCCGCAAGAACAATCGCCGAGGTCAAACAGGTATATACCAGCGGTCGCACGCGAAGCGTCGCATGGCGTCTGAGCCAACTGGCTGCACTTCAACAGCTACTCGAAGACAACGCGCCGATCCTGGAAGCGGCTCTCGCCCAAGATCTCGGCAAGAATGGTTTCGAAGCTTGGGTCTCTGAAATTGGACAAGTTCTAACCGAGATCCGCTGGCTCCGAAAACATACCGCGCAGTGGGCCAAACCTCAACGGGTTCGCACACCGCTGGCACTGTGGCCGGCAAAATCGATGATCGAACACGAACCACGTGGCACAGTTTTGATCATCGCACCCTGGAACTATCCGGTGATGTTGGGACTATCACCCCTGGCAGGTGCCGTGGCAACCGGTAATACGGTGGTATTGAAACCATCCGAGATTGGTAGTGCAGTAGAAACCGCGCTGCAAGAATTAATCCCCTACTACCTGGATCCTCATGCGATTCGTGTGGTAACCGGCGGCCCTGATGTTGTACACGAGATGCTCGACGCCCAGCCGGACTACGTATTTTTCACCGGCTCATCGAAAGTCGGATCGATTATCGCCACGGCCTGCGCAGAACGACTGATCGAATACACTCTGGAGCTTGGCGGGCAATCACCGGCCTATGTGCATTACGACGCCGATTTGGCCACAACCGCCTCTCGTCTGGTGTGGAGCAAATACCTCAACGCAGGGCAAACCTGTGTGGCACCGAATCATATCTATGCCCATGAATCGATAGCAGCTGACCTCGTCACGGCTATGATCAAAGAACTGCACCGACAATTTGGTAACGACCACGCCAGGAATCCTAGTTATCCACGCATGATTACTGCAGACCACACTGAATCTCTGGCAGCTCTTCTAGCTGAAACCACCGGTGATGTGGTGTACGGCGGCAATTGCAATCCGTCCAAGCGATATTTCGACCCCACAATTGTGACCAACTTGAGCGAAGACGATGCGTTAATGTCTCGAGAGCTCTTTGGGCCCGTGCTACCGGTCATGACTGTTCAGAGCACCGATGATGCTCTTGACCGGATAGCCAAACGTGATAAACCGTTGGCCTTATATCTCTTCACTGAGTCAGACGCGGTCAAAAACCATGTTCTGCCACGGGTGGTTGCCGGTGGGATTGGTATCAACGTGCCATTGATGCACCTGGCAACACCCTATATGCCATTTGGCGGTGTGGGGAGTTCTGGTCACGGGAGGTATCACGGTGTGTGGTCTCTGCGGACGTTTAGCCACGAACGTGCAGTGTTGGATAAACCGGTCAGGCCAGATACGTTGAAGCTGGTCCAACACCCGGCGTCGTGCTGGGCAAATTGGGCTGTGCGTAGACTCTTGAGCGGCGGCTACAATCCGGGACGCGATTTAGTTCATGCCCGAAGATTGCGAAAGTAAGTCATTGAATTAGGCTAAAAATCCTCCAGTATTGCTCAGAAACAGCTAAAATATGAGAATCTAGTTGCTGTGACAGGAAGGAGACTACGTCACGATGGACTCTGTCGACTCCGTGATCTATCACGAATTCGAAATCCTTGACCGTGACCGTTGGTCTGTCTTTGTCCCTCGAATCCTCAGGGACCTGTCGCGAGACAATACGGCTGCTAGGCAATGTTTTGCCATACTCTGGGATGGCCACCTGATGAGTGCGGCGACTAGAAACGCTCATAAGTGGGCCGGTATTTCTGTCGAAGGCCGACCAAGATTCCGGCAGAAGCTTTCCAATCGTCCGAAAATATGCAGTGCGACTCCTGTACGTCACAATTTCGTGCAGCTCTGCAGGTCATAAAGAATTGAAAACCATGTCTAAATTATTTGGTACCGACGGTGTTCGAGGCGTAGCCAACGAGAAAATCACCGTTGAGCTTGCAACGAAACTCTCACAGGCAGCGGCTGAAGTCCTCGGTCATGAAGACTCTTCCAATAGCCGTCCCAAAGCTGTCGTTGCTCGGGATCCACGAATCTCGTCGGAATTCATCAATGCTGCCGTTTCAGCGGGTTTGGCATCCTCGGGAATCGACGTTTTTGACGCCGGAGTTTTACCCACGCCTGCTGCTGCCTTTCTCGTGGACGATATCAACGCAGATTTTGGTGTGATGATCTCGGCATCGCATAACCCAGCACCCGATAATGGCATCAAATTCTTATCGCGCGGGGGCGAGAAGCTCACCGATGCGCAAGAAGATCGTATCTTGGAACAGATGGAGCTCGAACCGCGCCGACCCATAGGGGCAGATGTTGGTCGTGTTCGACGATTCTCGGATGCGGAAGACCGCTATGCACTCCACTTGCTGCAGTCGATGCCCAATCGGTTAGAAGGTCTGAAGATTGTCATCGATGCTGCTCACGGTGCTGGTTCCGGGGTGGCACCGGAAGTGTTCACACAAGCCGGTGCTGAAGTCGTCGTGATAGGTGCTGACCCGGATGGATTGAATATCAACCAAAATTACGGTTCAACCCATATGGAGAATCTCCAGGCCGCGGTACTTGAACACGGTGCCGACCTCGGTGTTGCCCTCGATGGAGATGCCGATCGTTTCCTTGCGGTCGATCACAAGGGGGCCATCGTTGACGGCGATCAGATTATGGCAATGATGGCCGTTGCGCTCAAAGACCAGGGGGCGCTGCAGGATGACACCCTCGTGGTGACGGTCATGAGCAACCTCGGGCTGAAGTTGGCGATGCAGCAGCACGATATCAACGTTGTCGAGACGAAAGTGGGCGACCGTTACGTCTTGGAAGCGATGGCTTCCAACCAGGCCTCGTTGGGTGGCGAACAGTCAGGTCACATCATTTTCTCGCAGTGGGCGACTACCGGAGACGGGATTCTGACGGGCCTACAGCTTGCAGCTCGCATCAACGCGACTCAAAAGAAATTGTCTGAACTGGCGACCGTTATGATGCGCTTGCCACAGGTCTTGATCAACGTCAAAGACGTAGACAAAGCTGCGGTGGATAGCCACTCGGTCGTGAAGCGAGAGGTGGTGGCAGTTGAATCCCAACTTGGCGAAACTGGGCGGGTCTTATTGCGTCAATCGGGAACCGAGCCCGTTGTCCGAGTTATGGTCGAAGCGGCCGACAAGGACACCGCACAGCAACAAGCGCAGTACTTAGCTGATGTGGTCTCAGAGAACTTACCACTGTGACACATCGAAAACCTGACCAGCCTTTGGAGACAGACCGACACAACTACGGTTACTTCGAACGCGACGTCGACGACTTTCATCGAGAAGCAAACGTTCTCGCAGGCCATGACCCACAAGGTGTTTCGCCTGACCCACCGGAGAATCTTCGATTACGTCGTCTTATCGTCTTTGCGACGTTGACGATCATTGGACTCTGTGCCGCTGGGCTGGCCCTTGGACTCATGGCTTTACCAGAGTGCGAGAACCCGCAGTACAACTGGATGCCCTGTATTCCGAATTTTTAGCTGTTAAAACGGTAGAAGGCCGCCGACCACCTACAGTGGGTGGTCGGCGGCCTTGATCGTACAAAACTGTTTAGGAGCGGGTATTAATGTTTTGGACCGGGAACAAGAGCATCGCGGATTTCAGTCAGTAGAGCCACTTCTTCAGTGGGCTCTTCTTCAGCGTGCTTGCCACGCATTTCAATGAGCTTATTCATTGGCATCACGATCGCGAAGTAGACGGCGGCAGCCACTAACAGGAAATTGACGACTGCGGTAAGGAGGACACCGAATGCGATTTCGTTGCCGTTCAGAGTGACTTTGGCGAAGTCATCGAAATTCGGTGAACCGACCAGAGCTGAGATAAATGGCATGAGTACCGAGTCGGTCAGTGCTGTGACAACCTGGGTGAATGCGGCACCAATAATGACTGCAACGGCAAGATCCATGACGTTGCCCTGTGTGAGGAAATCTCTAAAACCTTTGAACATGGTCACAGTATAGAGCGGACGTGCACGTGGCACCCTGAGGTGCATGTCACGTCAAGAGCTATTCCTCGTAGTCGGACGCGATTTCAAGCCCAAATTGTTCTTCTGCGATGCCAGAATTCTCGAAAATTTGCGTCGAATATTGTTCACCAAAATAGCGGAGATGCCAGGGTTCATACTGAAAACCGGTGATGTCTTGTGCACCGTCAGGATAGCGGATGACAAATCCATGCTCATGCGCGTGGTCTGCCAGCCATTGGCCGGCCTCAGTTTGTCCAAAACTGGTTTGGAGTGTGTGCTCACCGTCCGCAGAGTCAACATCCAGGGCTAAGCCAGTTTGGTGTTCTGAATGACCTGGGCGAGCGGACATACCGTTGGTATGACCGTCGCCGTATTGTTCGAGATAGCTATCGTATAACTCTTGCTGATAGTCATAAGATCGAAACGATGAAATAGCCTGGAGCGCAATATTATCTTCCTGGGCGGCGGCGAACATCGCTTCGGCTTCCTCGGCTGCTTCCTGCCGGAGTTGCTGAGACCCCTCGGTGAAATCTGAGGATAGCTCGACAAGGTCATCCGGCGTATAGTCTGCCGGTAACGCTCGCAGTTTATTCACGATGACCGTGATTGAGTCAGGAGAATCCAGATCATCGGGTACTGATTCATCTGCGTCTGGGGTGCTCGTTGCATCGTCTGACGCTGTCGCCTCACCAGGCGATGTGGCGGATTCGGCTTGGTCAGCGTCTTGGGACTCCGGAAGGCTGGCCTCAACTTGTGGAATCTCAGTGGTAATCCGAGACGTAGGCTCTTGGGAGGGGCCACCGGTAGTTTGTTCGCCGTCAGTTTGTTGGACGGTTGCCGCGCCCTCTTCACTCGCGGATCTCCAGTACTCACCAGTGGTCTCGGATGCCGGTGCCACATCAGATTCGGGGGCCTGCTGTGTTCGACTTTCGGGCAGAAATGTTTCTGTGCCAGCTGTAGTGGCGTCGGTAGTGGCGTGCAGCGTGGTCTGTTCACGCTGCTGCATAAACACCTGGTGGTTCATAGGGGAGTACGCGGTGACTTCTCGCCCCATCGTCTCTGCAATCACGATGGGAGATGCATAGAGCGCTCCGGCTAGGCATGCCAAGGTGACTGCACTAGCAGTAAAAGTCACCTTCGAGGTGCGCAACATTATTAGATCTTCCTCATTAACACGCGCTTGACATGGTGGTCTGCGTTCTTGGTCAATACTAACTTAGCCCTGCCCCGAGTTGGTAGGACGTTTTGCACAAGGTTGGGCCCGTTGATACGGTCCCAGATGCCGGTTGCTGTCTCCACGGCCTCGTCATCGGTCAGTCCCGAGTACCGGTGGAAATAGGAATTTGGATCAGCGAATGCGCCAGAGCGCAGTTCCATAAACCGGTTGACATACCAATTCCGCACTGCCCGATGGCTGGCATCAACATAAATCGAGTAATCAAAGAAATCTGAAACTGAAAGGCCCGAAGTGCCATCGGATCGAGCACGTGGAGGTGCTAACACGTTGAGTCCCTCGACGATCAGGACATCGGGTCGTCGCACAACGATCTGCTGATTCGGCACAATGTCATAGGTCAGGTGGGAGTACATCGGCGCGCGCACCTCTGGGACACCCGATTTCACATCGGAAACAAAACGGAGCAGACGACGCCGGTCAAAGGATTCCGGGAAGCCCTTTCGCTCCATAAGCCCGCGGCGACGCAGCTCAGCATTGGGGTATAGGAAACCATCGGTGGTCACCAGTTCAACCCGTGGAGTGTTGGGCCACCGACGCAGCATCTCCTGTAGCACACGCGCAATCGTGGATTTTCCGACGGCAACCGAGCCGGCCACACCAATCACAAATGGGGTGCGGCGGGTTGTTTCGCCTAGAAACTCGTTGGACGCTTCCCGAAGTCGGGCAGAACCGTCCACATAAATGCTCAACAACCGAGAAAGTGGGAGGTAGACCTCTGCGACTTCGGTCAGTGACAACCGGTCGCCAAGTCCGCGGAGTCGTTCAACATCGGACTGGTCGAATGGTTGCTCGAGCTGATGCGCTAGCCTAGACCATGTAGAGCGGTCGAGTTCGATGAACGGTGAATAGGTCTGTTGTGGCTCGACCGGTGGTGAACCCACAAATGAGATGGGCTCAGTTACAGGACTCACCGGAGTATTTGCTGATTCCGAGGAGCCGTGTTGAGGGTATGGCGCATCGTTGATGTGGTAATTCACCTATTCATTATCGCTCATGGGCCCAGGAAGTGAGCAATTATTGATAATTCGCTTCACTACCGGCTTGTTCCATTGCTATCCACGATATTGCAGGAGGATCATTGGCTAGTGCCGATGACCAGGTCAAATCACCGGCGAACCGCACCGGACTCATGCAGGCCTTCTTGGCTTACTCTCTATGGGGTGCACTGCCCATAGTATTTGCTCTGTACATGACTCCCAACCCCGTGGATCTGCTGTCCTGGCGTATTGTCATGGCGCTGGGTGTCACGCTGGTGGCGGTAGCTATCGTGAAGGGCGGTTGGAGACGGTTGGCCAAGGTGTTGAAAAACCGGCGCGACCACTTACTGCTGATCTTGGCCGGGCATCTGATCGCGGTCAACTGGGGGCTCTATATTTATGCCGTTGCAAGCCACCGAGTGCTTGAGGCCTCGCTTGGGTACTTCATTAATCCGTTGATGACCATTGTGTTGGGGGTCGTGCTGTTGGGGGAACGGCTGCGGGTACTCCAATGGATCGCGGTGAGCATCTCTCTGATAGCCGTTATTATTCTGACTTTCGACTATGGAAATTTGCCGTGGGTATCACTGGGTTTAGCGAGTTCCTTCGCGTTCTACGGTTTAGTAAAAAACAAACTGGGACCGACTGTTGATTCCTTGACCGGTCTCACGGTGGAGACCATGTGGTTGTCGATCCCTTCGACGGTGTGGATAGTGCTGGCGTCACTGGGCAGCTTTGCGACCGCAACCGGGATCGGAGTCTTCGAGTCCTTTGACACTGTTCGTGCGTACTCCTTACCGGTCGTTGGGATTATTACCGTGGTCCCACTGGTACTCTTCGCGGGAGCTGCGGCGCGCTTGCCATTGTCAACGGTAGGAATGTTCCAATACATTGCGCCGATTGCCCAATTTTTATTCGGGTATTTCGTATTCGAAGAAGTGATGTCTACTGGTCGCTGGGTTGGCTTCATTCTCGTGTGGATTGCTGTGCTGTTACTGATCAGTGATGTCCTTCGTCAAATCCGACAGAATCCGAAGTTACGTATCAAAACATCGCAACAGTCACGTGAAGAAAAGGTAGACTACCAAGCATGATCATTGGCATTGGTGTGGACATGGTTGATATTGCGCGCTTTGAGCGGCAGTTGGAACGGACTCCAAAACTGCGTGACCGGTTGTTTACCCCCGCAGAGCGAGAACTGAGTCTGCAATCATTGGCTGCACGCTTTGCTGCGAAAGAGGCAGTTGCCAAAGCACTTTCTGCACCCGCCGGTATGAACTGGCAACACTGCCAGATTGGTCGCGAACCCTCCGGTGAACCATACGTGGTGCTCACCGGTACGGTAGCTGACATCGCCGAGGCCAAGGGTGTGCGGCGCTGGCACTTGTCGTTATCTCACGACGGCGGTTGGGCGACCGCCATGGTTGTTGCAGAGGGCTAATGCAACCAGTTTTCACCGGAACTCAGGTCCGCGGCGCTGAAATGCCCTGGCTAGAGGCCGGTTACGGTCCCGCACTCATGCGTCGAGCGGCCTGGGGGCTGGCACATCATATTCGGCAGCTCCTACAACACCGTGGCCGCGTCTATGGCAGCCGAGTGGTCGGACTCATAGGCAAGGGGAATAACGGCGGCGACGCCCTTTGGGCGCTGAGTTTTCTGGCCGAACGTGGTGTATCGATCACCGCGGTCGCTATCACTACCACCCCAGATCAACTTCACCCCGAAGGGTTGGCCAGGTTCCAACGTGCCGGTGGACGAATAGTTTCTAGCATCGATCCCACCGTTGACGTGGTCATTGATGGGGTCTTTGGCACCGGATTCCGCGGGAGCTTTGATCTTCCCGGATATCTGAGAGACCACGCCCTGGATATTCCTGAAACGGCGGCTGTCGTCGCCTGCGACATTGCCTCGGGCTTGGTGGCAGATACCGGAGACATTCCTGGCAATGTGTTGCGTGCTGATCTCACCGTGACCTTCGGCGCCGCTAAACTCGGCTTACTCGTCGGGACCGGTGGCCAACACAGTGGTGAGGTCACCACGGTCGACATTGGATTGGGTGCAGAACTCCAGGCTGTGCAAGATCCTTGGTGGGTTGCTGACCAGGCTGATATTCGGTCTGCTTATGGCGCACCTCAATGGGATGCGCATAAGTATTCTCGAGGCGTGCTGTCCGTGGTGGCAGGATCCCCGCAGTATCCCGGCGCCGCCGTACTGGTAGTCAACGCTGTCGCCGCCACCGGCGTGGGGTATATGAGTTTGGTCGCAGAACAGCCCCGCGACAATAGTGTGGCTGAGCAAGTGCTGGCAGCACACCCCCAGGTGGTGCTTGAAGCTCAGATCGCAGCGAAGGCCACAGCCGTCGTCATCGGTCCCGGCCTCGGCGACACCTCCGAGGACCGAGAACGATTCACCGAGGCGCTGCGGGCAGCACAACGTCAACAGCTGCCGGTGCTCGTGGACGCATCGGGGCTGGATTTATTGGACGTCGAGAACCTGGGCCAAAACTATGCCGCCATGGTGCTCACCCCGCATATCGGGGAGATGCAACGCCTCACTCAACGTCTGGCACCCCAGCTGCAGGACGAGTCTGCGGTAGAACAAGCGCTTGCAATTGCCCGAGCCTTCGGAGTATGGATTGTGCTGAAATCAGCTGATACCTATGTTGTGTCACCCGGACATCGCCGGAGTGTACACCCCGCCAAAACCTCAGCACTTGCCACGGCAGGCACCGGCGATACGTTAGCCGGGATCTTGGGCGCCGGTATTGCTGGGCTGGACCCCGCAGACGAGACCTTTCACGATGAGCTGTTTACCGTGCTCGCAGCCGGAGTGCGCTTGCATTCCTTGGCCGGAGAGCTTGCAGTAGCAGACGGCGGCGTTATGGTCTCGAGTTTGCAAGACGACATCCGTGCAGCGAAACGCTACGCGATGGCCTCGTCGTAGGAACTGTGTCGATCTGCAGAAACACGAACGGTCTGGAATAATGGGCGTCATCATGGCTACAAGTTGGACTGCAACACCGGAACGCTGGGTGACGATTGATCACTCCGCGCTAGCGCATAATATCGATACCATTGCCCGCTGGGTCAAGCCGGCCCAAGTGATGGCAGTGGTCAAAGCAGATGGCTATGGCCACGGTGCCGTTGAGGTCGCCCAAACCGCGGTGGCAGCAGGCGCAACGTGGCTTGGCACCGCGCACGTTCGGGAAGCCTTGAGCCTGCGTGAGGCCGGTATTACCGCACCACTGGTCGCCTGGTTACACACCATCAGCACACCGTTTGAAGCCGCGGTAGCCAACAATATTGACCTGGGCGTTTCCGGCCCAGAAATTGAGTCTGTGGCCGATGCCGCCCGAGCCACCGATCTGCCAGCACGTATCCATCTGAAAATTGATACCGGATTATCCCGCAATGGAGCCGTACCAGAGGAATGGGATGCCCTGTGCCGACGGGCTTCAGAGCTTCAGCAGTCTGGTCTGGTTCGCGTGGTTGGTGTCTTTACGCACTTCGCCGTCGCTGATGATCCAGTGGGCGAATCCGATGTCGATGAACAACTGCGGGTCTATCACGAAGCTGTAGACACCGCACGTAAACACGGTCTCACCGTTGATGTGCGTCACGTCGCAAATTCTCCGGCGCTGCTGTCACGCCCCGATACCCACCTCGATATGGTGCGTGCCGGCGTTGCCATTTATGGGCTGAGTCCCTTCGCGGATCGCACCGCCGAAGACCTTGGCCTACGCCCCGTGATGAGCTTTGGTACCACGGTGGCACATAATAAACCGGCAGACGAAGGCACCGGGGTCTCCTACGGATATTCCTATCGCGTGCAAAAACCTACCCGGTTGGCGTTGATCCCTTGTGGCTATGCCGACGGGGTGCCGCGCATTGCCGAAGGTGCGCCCGTCTGGATTGGCGGAGAGCGTTATCGCGTCACCGGCCGTATTGCCATGGACCAGTTTGTCGTGGACCTCCACACTAACCGCGAAGACGATACGACCGCACCGGTAGGAACCACGGTCGAACTCTTCGGTGCAAACTCTGGTATCGCCGCCGATGCCTGGGCACAAGCTTCCGGCAGTATCAATTATGAAATCGTCACCCGCATCGGTGCCCGCGTGCCACGAGTTCACCAACAGTGGGTGTAACCGTGGAATATACGACAGAGCTGGCAGATCTTGAGGCAACCGAAAACTTTGCGCTCGCAGTCGCTCAGCAGCTGAAGGCCGGCGACGTCATCATCCTGACCGGCGAGCTTGGGGCCGGCAAAACGACATTTACTCAGGGACTGGCACGCGGACTGGGCATTACAGCCACTATCACGTCACCAACGTTCGTTCTTGCTCGCAACCATGATCACCCGGCGGGTGGTTTGAATCTGGTGCACGTGGATGCCTACCGGGTGACCAGCGGTGACGAGTTGGCCAGCCTGGATCTCGAGACGTTGCTGGAAGACTCGGTGGTGGTCGTGGAATGGGGCCGAGGACTCGCCGAAGCGCTCACCGACGCCTACTTAGACATTGAACTGCAACGCCCGGGAGCGGTCACCGACGAGCTCATCACCGACTTCTCCGACGACGACGTCGAAGAGCCCCGTACCGTTGTGATGACCGGACACGGCCCACGCTGGGAAGGAAGCAGCATCGCATGAGCAAAACCTATCTCTGCTTGGATACCTCTGCCACCGCATCGGCAGCCATTACCCGTGACGACGCCGTGGTCGCTCACCGCTCCACCGCTTCCCATCGCAACCACTCCGAAGTTCTCGCGGGGTTCATCACCGATGTGATGACCGAAGCGGACCTTGATCCTGCAACACCGAATGCACTCGAGGCCATCTTCGTGGGAGTCGGTCCCGGACCATTTACTGGACTGCGCGCGGGCATTATTACCGCCCAAACACTGGCCCACGCCTGGAACCTACCGGTCTACGGGGTGCTCAGCCTCGATGGTCTGGCCAATCGCGTTGCGCCAGAAGCATTCCGCCTCGGGGCCGAAGAATTCGTCGTCGCCACCGACGCTCGGCGCAAAGAAGTCTACTGGGCGCACTACGACAACATCGGGGGCCAACCCCAGCGCCTCCACGGACCATTTGTGACCGCCGCCCAGGAAGTCACCGAACTCCCCGTCTTCGGTGCCGGAGCCGGACTCTACCCGGAACAACTCTTCGGGATTACCGGCTTCACCGACGCGGTACCCGATGCCACCGATATCGCGGCCTACGGTTCGATCGCACTGCGCCGCGGCCGTGGACTGCAACCGGTGGAACCACAATATTTACGCGGCCACGATGCCAAAATACCAAAACAGCTTCGCCCATGAACCAGCCCGCATACTTCCCCCTGCCCAACGGCTACACCATGCGGCCCTGGTCTGAGCATGATGTTGAGGCCGTGGCACAACTCGATGCCCTGGTTTTTGGAGCCGACAGCTGGTCGCTTGAGATCTTCCGCCACGAGTACCAGGCTTCAACGGCTCAGAACCCGCACAGTTTTTACCAGGTGATCACCTTTGGCGACATTGTCGTGGGTTTTGCTGGATTGCTGTACGGGCCACCCTTTGCCGATGTCACCACCATCGGAATCCACCCCGACCATACCGACAAAAAACTGGGGGCCGCACTGCTGGTATGGCTGATGCATACCGCAGATGACTTGGGCGCGCTGGACATGCTGCTGGAGGTCCGTGCAGATAACACCCGGGCACAACGTCTTTATGCCGATAACGGTTTTGAACATATCCACACCAGACCTAGGTATTATCCTGGCGGTGTAGCTGCCTGGGTCATGCGGAAACGACTACGTCAACCTGGTCCCTCGACAGCCACCGCGCTGACAGATAAGGAATAACGTGAAACATCCTATCGTCCTAGGCATCGAAACATCATGCGACGAAACCGGTATCGGTATTGTGGCAGGCACCAACTTGCTAGCTCACCAGGTGGCCTCCTCGATGGATGAACACGTTGCCTTTGGCGGCGTGATCCCAGAAATCGCCGCGCGTGCCCACGTTACCGAGTTCCTACCTGTACTCGATGCCGCGCTGGAAGAAGCCAACATCACCATCGATGAACTCGACGCGATTGCTGTCACTGCAGGGCCGGGGCTGGCCGGTGCGCTGATGGTAGGAGTCGCCGGGGCGAAAGCTTTGGCATTGGCTACCGGCAAACCGCTGTATGGAATCAACCACCTGATCGCTCACATCGGGGTCGGCTATCTAGATGCCGCGGGGTCGGACCTCACCAATGTTAACCAGCTGGGTGCACTCCTGGTCTCGGGCGGACACACCGAAATGCTGAAAATTAACTCCTTGACCTCAGATGTGGAGCTACTTGGCAGCACCATCGACGACGCAGCTGGTGAAGCATATGACAAAGTCGCGCGACTGATCGGTGCCGGCTATCCCGGAGGGCCAGTCATCGACAAGATGGCCCGCCAAGGCGAGCCGCAGGCGTTCAAATTCCCCCGCGGCCTAAGCGCACCCAAAAATATGGGAACCGTGGATACACCAGGAAAAGACCGCTACAACTGGTCCTTCTCCGGTCTGAAAACCGCCGTATCGCGCGCCGTTGAACAGTTTAGAATTCGCGACATGGACATCCCGGCCAACGACATCGCAGCATCTTTCCAAGAAGCCGTCGCCGACGTCATTACCCACAAAGCAGTACTGGCAGCCACTGAACAAGGCATCGACCACATCTTGCTCGGCGGGGGAGTGGCCGCCAATTCCCGGTTACGCGACCTACTAACCCAACGTACCCGGGCTGCAGGCATCGGCCTGACCATCCCACCGATCAACCTGTGTACCGATAACGGTGCGATGGTTGCAGCCCTGGGCGCGCAATTGGTCGCCGACGAGATTCGCTCATCGGAGCTAGGGTTCTCAGCTGATCCGACACAGCCAGTGAGCCGCATTTCTGTTTAGACTCGGTCGCTGAGTGATTGTCGATTTCAGCGAAAACCTGGTAGAGATCTTAGAGATAACATCTCTGTGAGAGAAACGCCTCCTTGAAAGGTGCAGATATGTCACCGTCAACCGTCGGGCTTGCCATCTTGTTACTCGGAGTGCTGGCATTAGTCGGCATCATGATCCGAGTGCGCAGCCGAACCGCGCAGAAACTTTTTTTACCGGTTTCGATCATTGCCGGGTTTATTGCACTCATCCTCGGGCCACAGGTGATTGGCCGAATCGGCGAAGGACTTGGCTGGGAGGCACTGGCGGAAGGCGGTATCTTTTCAGCCGGCGTACTCGAAGTCTGGGGTGAACTACCGGGTCTGCTCATCAGCGTGGTCTTTGCGGCACTCTTCTTAGGCACGAGGCTGCCGTCACCAAAACGCGCGGTCAAACTCCTGGGCCCGCAGCTATCGTTAGGCGTTACTTTTGCCGCCGGCCAATATGTCATCGGCATCGCGCTTGCAGTCGCGATACTGGTGCCATTATTCAACGTCAGCCCCATGTTCGGTGCCCTGATCGAAATTGGCTTCGAAGGTGGCCACGGAACGGCCGCGGGCATGGCACCGGTTATGACGGAATTGGGCTTTGAAGAAGGCGGAGACCTTGCCTTGGCGATGGCCACCGTCGGCATTTTATCCGGGGTGATCATCGGGGTCATTGCTGTGAACTGGGCCGCACGTCGAGGCCACTCCGAGACCCTGGATGTTGCAGCGAATAAGGACCCAGAGATCGCTCGTGGGGTGTATTCGCGCGAACAGCCCTCGGGTGGTTTACTCACGGTGCGCACCGAATCCCTCGATACGTTGACTCTGCATATCGGCATTATTGCGGTTGCCGTGCTGATCGGTCAGGGGCTCCTCTCCGGGCTCCAGGCGATCGAGCAATGGTTGTGGGCCGACAGCATTGAAATTTTCTCCTATGTACCGCTATTTCCGTTGGCCATGCTGGGTGGAGTCATTATCCAACTGGCAGCCGACCAAACCGGTCTGGGCCACATGATCGACCGCGGCACCATGGAACGTATTCAAGGGCTGGCCTTAGATACGCTCATCATCGCTGCTCTAGCTACCCTGTCACTAGACGCCATCGCCGATAATATCGGACCGTTCGTCATCTTGGCAGTCGCCGGTGTGCTCTGGAACGTATTCGTACTGTTCTTCTTGGCGCCGCGCTTTATTCAAAGTTTCTGGTTCGAACGCGGCGTCGCCGATTTCGGACAGTCTATGGGTGTGACGGCTACAGGACTGTTGCTGCTGCGCATGGCTGACCCACACCAGAAGAGTCCCGCCTACGAGGCCTTCGGCTATAAACAGTTGGTCTTCGAGCCGTTCTTTGGCGGTGGTCTGGTTACCGCGGCATCGATTCCACTGATCGTGCAGTTGGGCCCCTACCCGCTGTTGATCATCATGGTGGTCTTGCTCATTGCTTCGCTGCTGAGTGGACTGCTCTACTTCGGGAAGCGCTCGACCTTCACGGTGGACCAAAATGCGTGACCGCTCACGTCAGCCCGATGGGAGTTTAGCGCCAATTGCGAAGGGAAGTTGTGGTTTCTTCGGCTGAGTCCAGGACTAACGATGCAAGTTTCGTCTGGTCGACACGCGTGCCGAACGCGGATTCCATCCTTGTACGGTGTTGCTCCGCCGCGGTGCCTACGCTGATCATGTCCTCGACCCAACCGAGTTCCCGCGTACAGCCAAGTTCAGCCGCAACAGGTTCCAAACGATTCAGCACATGACTCAAATGATCCGTTACCAATAGCTCGGTGCCTTGCGAATTGATAATCACGATGGCGTCGAGTCCATACCGTGCGGCGCGCCATTTATTTTCTTGAACATACCAGGGTGGTAATATTTCGATTTCCTGAAGTGCATCGGCATCAGCACCAACAGCCTCGTGGACCAGGCATTGCGTTAATGCAGTAATGGCCCCAACCTGTTGTAGCGTTGATACTCCATCACACACTCGCTGCTCTACTGTGCCAAACCTTGGCACCGGGCGAATATCCCA
>DHCFI07803__coassemble_1235_pt1 | contig 31744 bp, 27 predicted proteins | sample DHCFI07803__metabat2_high_PE_025 | metagenome-assembled genome bin DHCFI07803
TTCCAGGCGAATCTTGTGGCACGGGAGCCAGGATTTTTTGCTGGTGGTGCAGTGCTCGTTGAAACCTTCCACCAGGTCGATCCTCGGATCGATATCACAAATTTGGTCCCCGACGGCACAGCCTTTTCTCGCGGGAGCGTGCTCGCATCCGTAGCTGGCCCAGCAGCTGGGATTCTTACCGGCGAGCGGGTAGCCCTAAACTTTGTCCAACGCCTCAGTGGTATCGCCACGTTAACCTCGTTATTTGCTTCACAGATTGCAGCCACGGGCGCGCATGCACGCATTGCAGACACCCGAAAAACCACACCTGGTTTGAGAGCGCTGGAAAAACACGCCGTCACCGCGGGTGGCGGCATCAATCACCGCTTCGGTTTGTCCGATGCCATCATGCTCAAAGACAATCATCTGGCCGCACTGGGAGCTACCGCAAACAGCGCACTGACCGACGCAATCCAGCGGGTTAAGGCCCAGGTTGGGCACACCACCTCGATCATCGTGGAAGTTGATCAACTAGCACAAATTGAACCCGTGGTGGCTGCCGGAGTCACCGGGATTCTCTTGGATAACTTCTCTGTGCAAGAGCTGCGCAGCGGCGTTGAAATTGTTAATAGTCGGTGCACAACCGAAGCTTCCGGCGGCATTGATTTGGATGGTGTCGCAGATATTGCCACCACCGGAGTGGATATTATTTCGGTTGGTGCTATCACTCACGGAGCCAATGCACTTGACCTGGGATTGGACGCTAGCTGATGTACTACCTTGATGCAGCGGCTACGGCGCCGCTTAGACCAGCAGCGCGCCGCGCTATGCTCACAGCCTTAGAGGGTGCACCAGCCAACGCTTCTTCCGTGCATACACCCGGTCAGCTGGCTAAGGATGTGTTACGTCAGGCCAGACAGCAGGTGGCAACTGCCCTGGGCGCACGTGAGACTGAAGTTGTCTTCACTTCCGGTGGCACAGAAGCCAACAACTTGCTCCTCAAGGGGGTTGCTCTGGCGGCACCGCGCGGTAAACACATTGTTACCTCCGCCATCGAACATTCATCAGTGCGTCAGACGTGTGCTTTCCTGTCACAGTTTGCGGGTTTTGAAATCACTGAAATCCCCGTGGACACATACGGCCGGGTGAACGAAACCGCTGCACTGAACGCTATTCGGGATGACACCACGCTGGTATCAATCGCTCTGGCAAACGGCGAGATCGGTACCGTCCAATCATTGGATCGCATCGGGCAAGCAGCCCAGTCCTCGGGGGCTGTCATGCACACAGACGCTGTGCAAGCAGCCGCTGTTCTCCCAATACATTTTGCCACCGCAGGTTGGCCCGGTGCATTTGTCGATGCCATGTCCGTCGCATCGCACAAATATGGTGGTCCACAGGGTGCAGGCGCATTACTACTGCGCCGTGGGATACCTCTTGAGCCGCTCCTACACGGCGGCGGACAAGAGACCGGGCAACGTTCCGGCACGGAAAATATTGCAGCTCTGGCTGGTTTCGGAGCCGCTGTCGCTTCGCTAACGCAGCATGCTGGGACCCGAGCGCAGGCCCTAATGGCACAACGCGATACCCTGGTGCGCCAGGTACTCCAAAACGTTCCGGGCGCGCAACTTACCGGCCATCCAACAGAGCGTGCGCCAAACCATGCCTCATTTGTCATCGAGGGAATTTCTGGGGAGTCGCTGTTAGTGGATCTGGATATAGCTGGCGTCTCTGCCTCATCTGGCTCCGCTTGTTCAGCAGGCAAGAAGGACCCATCCCAGGTCCTGCTGGCGATGGGCTATCCGCCGGATCTGGCAGTCACAGCGCTACGCTTTACGTTGCCTGATCCACTAGAAGACCCTGTATTTCAGCAGCTTATGGACCATGTGCTCCAAGTACTCGGGTCTCACACCGCGTCTGTACGCTAACAGTTTCTAGCTGAGATAAACCATCGCTCCTTCTTGACTTCATTCTCATGCCGCGTAGGGTACCAAGTGAGATGCACATCACAGAGATGCTTGGTATATAGGAGTACGTCATGGCAGAGAATCCGACCATTGAAGAACTCAGTCACGAAGATAGAACGTTTCCTCCACCGCCAGAATTTGCGGCCAATGCGAACGCTACCGTTGCCGAATATGAGCACGCCGAAAGCGACCGGCTCGGCTTCTGGAGCGAAAAAGCTAACCGCATTACCTGGGACACCTCGTTTGACGAAGTCCTAGATTGGTCAGAAGCACCGTTTGCAAAATGGTACACCGGCGGAAAGCTCAACGCGGCATATAATTGCGTAGATCGACACGTCGAGGCAGGCCTCGGCGATCGCGTGGCATATTATTTCGTCGGTGAAGGCGGCGATACTCGCACCATCACCTATTCAGACCTGTTGCGCGAAGTATCGAAAGCCGCGAATGCGCTAATCGAGCTGGGCGTCAAGGCCGGCGACCGGGTGGCTCTTTATATGCCAATGATCCCCGAAACGGTCTACGCGATGCTGGCGTGTGCCCGCATCGGTGCCCCACATACCGTTATCTTCGGTGGCTTCTCCGACCGTGCGATCGCAGACCGCATTCAGGACTGCGGCGTAGAAGTCGTTGTTACCGCCGATGGTGGCTACCGTCGCGGCAAAGCCGGCGGGCTCAAGACCACCGTCGATAAGGCCATTGCGGACCTTCCCCAGGTCCGCAATGTACTGGTGGTGCAACGCACCGGACAGGAGATCGACTGGGACAACGATCGGGATCTGTGGTGGCACGAGATCGTCGATCGCCAAAGTGACGAGCACACACCAGAGGCGTTCGATGCGGAGCACCCGCTGTACATCATGTACTCCTCGGGTACAACCGGGAAGCCGAAGGGGATCATGCACACCACAGGTGGTTACCTGGTGGGCACGTCCTACACCCATTGGGCGGTATTTGATATCAAGCCTGAAACCGATATCTTCTGGACGGCCGCAGACATCGGCTGGGTCACCGGGCACTCGTACATCGTGTATGGCCCACTGCTCAATGCCACCACCTCGGTCTTATATGAAGGGACCCCGGATACCCCGCACCGAGGTCGCTGGTGGGAAATTGTGCAAGACTACGAGGTGACGGTCTTGTACTGCGCGCCCACAAGTATTCGAACCTTCATGAAGTGGGGCCGCGACATTCCAGCCGACTACGACCTCTCGTCACTGCGGCTATTGGGCAGCGTTGGTGAACCGATCAACCCCGAAGCGTGGATGTGGTACCGCGAGCATATCGGCGGCAACGCCTGTCCGATTGTTGACACGTGGTGGCAAACCGAAAACGGCAACATACTCATCAGTCCCCTGCCCGGAGTCACCGCCACAAAACCCGGGGCCGCTATGCGTGCGCTGCCCGGTGTTGTGGCCGATGTCTTTGATGAGGCAGGCAACTCCGTAGAACGTGGTCAGGGTGGCTATCTGGTGATTACCGAACCGTGGCCGGGCATGCTGCGCACCCTGTGGGGTGACAAAGAACGGTATAAGAAAACCTATTGGTCACAGTATCCCGGCGTATATTTCGCCGGTGACGGCGCAAAGATCGATAAAGACGGCGATATCTGGGTTCTGGGACGCGTTGACGATGTGCTCAATGTTTCTGGTCATCGTATGTCGACCACCGAGATCGAATCTGCGCTGGTGTCGCACGACATGGTTGCTGAAGCTGCCGTGGTCGGTGCCGCCGATGAGACGACAGGTCACGCCATCGAAGCGTTTGTGATCTTACGCGAAAGTGCAGCCGACAACGACGACGTCGTCAAGGAACTGCGAGATCACGTGCGCGCATCGATCGGGCCGATTGCAACACCGCGCGGCATCATGGTGGTACCTGACCTACCAAAAACACGGTCAGGCAAAATCATGCGTCGGCTCCTCAAGGATGTGGCAGAGGACCGTGAGGTCGGTGATGTGACCACCCTGGCTGATGCATCAGTGATGGAGCGAATCCAAGAAGAAATTCGTAGTCGCCCAAAAAGCTAACTTCAACAGCTACGATCATGCACAACGCGAGGTACAACGTTGATCAAGATCACCATGATGATCAACTCCACTAGCGTCTGAGTTACCACTACCAGCGGAGCCAAACTGTACTCGGCTGGCAACGCTAGCACCAGTGGGAGGATCACCAGAGAATTTCTGGTGACGCCACTAAAAACCAGCGAACGCCGCTTGGCAACGTCTAACGCTGCTGCCCGTCCGATCCAGGAGCTTACGGGAACCATGATGCCAGCGAAAAGGATATATACCGCAACGGCAAGCATCAGATCACCAAGCTGATGACCGACACTTGCAATATGGGCTGCCACGACGACGCCAAGGGTAGCGGTCATCAATGGCACCATCAGTACGGCACCCGCCGCGCCGATGGTGCTCGCATGCTGTCGACGTAGTGCCAACGCCTGGGTCAGCGCAGCCAGGGTTATTGGAATGACGATGATCCAAATGAAGGTGTCGATAAACGGCCCCGGTTCCATGGACCGGATAAATCCCGGGCCCAAGAACAACCACAAATATCCCGGCAGCAGTATCAATTGCACGAGCATGAGCACCGGGGCTGCGGCTAGCAGACTCTGGGCATCACCTTTCGCTAAACCTGCGAAGACGATGACATAGTCGATACAAGGGGTCAGTAAAACACAAAGCACTCCGACCAGAACTACATGTTCGTGTGCAACGATTCGAGAAATGCACCACACGATGACGGGCACAACCACAAAGTTGAGCACCAACACGGAGGCCATGAACTTCCAGTCTTTGAATGCGGCGGTAACGTTAGCCAAGGGCATTCCGAGGAAGGTGACGTAAAGCACCAGCGCCAAGAGCGGCATGACGGCGCCCTCCGCGACAGGTGCAGCCGCTGGCGAACTCAAACCGAGGCACCCGCCAAGGCCCAGTCCAAAGAGATACCACCATATTTGATGGCGCCGAATCCACTGCACCACCTGATGAGTCACGGGGTGACCCTGCGGAAACTATCCAACTTCAACCAGGATCACACCGACCATAATCAACACCAACCCTAATATCATGCGTGGGGTCAGTTTTTCTTTCCAAATGAGCCGTGCAAGCAACGCAATGCATGCGACACCGACCGCGGACCAGATGCCATATGCGATGGCTATCGGCATACCTGCCACCAGGGCCAGTGCCAGGCAAAAGAAGGCGACGGCATAGAAAACTGCCATCGGAATGATCCAACGTTTTTTCTTAAAGCCCTCGGTTGCGCGCAGGCTCAACGTCGCGATCACTTCAGCAACGATGGCAAAAGCAAGATAAAGCCAACTCATGATTCGACCACCTGTGGACGCTCTGGCGCTCTTTCCCCGGCTTGGACGAGATACACGCCGACGATAAGCACTACAACACCCACAATGGCAGGCAGACTCAGGGTCTCACCAAACAAGGCCGCCCCCAGGATAGCAACCAACGCCACACCGGCTGCGGCCCAAATACCATAGGCCACACCGATTGGCATGCCTTCGCCAAGTGCAAACCCCAGCAGAGTGAACGCAAGCAAATATCCAGCAATAACGCCCACTGCCCACCACGGTTGGTCAATTGCCGCACGTAAAGCCATCGTGCCAAGCACTTCGGCAACGACCGCTCCAAAAACCAACAGCCATCGTTTCATTCCTGGGTGGACCTACTTTTCATCGTCGTTCGGGCACCCCTACTCTAGCAACCTTGCATCTTGCAGAAACCCGCTCCGATATCGGAGCTTGCGACAACCTCAAGTCTTGGAAACCTCTGGAAGACGGGATCCGGCAAATACCCCTACAAACCCGACAACGGCGAGAAACAACAAGGTGAGAAGCAGGTGGAACATTGCAAGCAATGAGCTCACGCCGCCAACAACCAGCAGTACGATGCCCAGTGCTGTATTGGATACCGCTACGTAGGTGGTCCGTTGACCGCCTTCTGCCATATCAACGACGTATGTTTTGCGACCGACACGGACCCCGGTGTGCATCAGGGTCAGTGAGAAATACGCTGCGATAAATAAGAGGTTTGTGTACCAGTTGTCCCCCAGAACCTTCGGTATGGCTGCTGCGATCACCACGAGCATCAGGATGCTCGAAGCTATCCCGGCGCCGATACTCATCAGCCATTTACTCGATCGATCAGCTACCCGCCCAAAAATGCGACCACCGATCAGTGCCGCAACCCCTGAAGCGATAATGAATCCGCCAAGACCCGCGAGACTCTTCGCACCGTATTGGACCGATAGAGTGACCAGGAATGGCGGACTCAGCGACGAGACCAACAACAAGCTGCGCACCGTGACAAAATGCCGGAAGGGTTTATCGTCGCGAATCAAATGGTACATCTGCACGAAGGTATTCGCGGTCTGGGTATCGATATCCGATGCTGTATTTTGAGCTGTCTGTTGCGGTTCACGAATTCCGGTGTAGACCAAAGAAACGCCGATCCATAGAGCAGCTCCCATAGCCAAGAACCAGGCAAGTGCTACGTTTGAGAGGTCTTGACCGCCAAATATTCGTATACCAAGACCCAGTGTAATCGCGACGAGTCCAGCTGCTGTCGTCGCCAAACCGTTGATTTGGCCGCGTTCGCCTTTGGGCACGGTCCGGCCCTGAACATCTTTGGATGCAATCGAAGACAAGCACCTGCCCAGCGAGAAAACGATCAGTGCACTAAGAATGCTGATACCTGCGGTGAGGCCTTCGGCCAGTGCCGCAATCAAAGCCATCGCGCCCACGGAAACAGCCTGTGTCAGAGCACCGACAATAAACACCCACTTGCGATAAGACGTACGCAACACCAGTGGCGTAATAAACGCTTGCGGCAGCATCGATCCGGCCTCACGGATAGGTACAAGCAGACCGGTCAGCGCCGCGGGCACCCCGAGCGTGGCGAAGAGCCACGGCAGCACAGTTGAGGCATTGACCATTTGGTCGCCCGAAGACTGCAAGGCATTCGCGGAGACAATGCGCATACCATTGGACGCCACATATGGGCGAACCTCTGAGGGCAGCTGAACTTCACCCTCGTGGTTCCGATGCATCAGACTCGAGTAGAGTCGCTCTATTTTGCTCACGCTCAAAGGCTAGTCGGTCGGTGATCAATCAACCAGCAAGCTTAGGTGAACCTATCCCAACTACAGTGGTACCTGAAAAGACGACGACTTAACTATTTAGGAGCATGGAGGTAGGCGGTGCCAGAAGGTGACTCAATTGTCCGACTAGCCCATCGACTCCGGCCCATTATGCAAGGCAAGGTGTTACAGAACACTGATTTTCGAACACCTCGGTTGGCGGCATTAGATCTGGAAAATTGGCTCGTGCAAGACATCGTCACCACCGGCAAGTACCTGTCGATGAACGTGCAAGCGCCAAGCCCTACTCGACTCGTCAATGACAGTCTTGTTGTTCTGTCACATTTAGGCATGGACGGTTCCTGGCAGATCGATGCCCGCCCAACGCACCATACTCGGTGTATTTTCACCTTTACCGATCATCAAGTCCTCGGTTTTTCGCTGGCCTCCCTGGACGTGCTACCGTACGACATCACCCAGGAGAGGTTGGCCAGGCTTGGCCCAGATATTTTAGATATCGGGTGGCAGGACCCGGTCACAGCAGAAACTCTGGTGGCTCAAGTGTTGAAGAATTTTCGACAAACGGTGGATCAGCACATTGCTACGGCGCTTCTCGATCAGCGCCTTGTGGCAGGCATCGGCAATATTTACCGCTGCGAGGTGCTGCTACTTGCCCGGATTCATCCGTATCGGATGCTATCCGAACTTACGGATGACCAGCTCACCGGACTCATCAAGCTGTGCCATGAGCTGCTGACGCTGAATATTCCACCGATTGCCGATGAGCAAACCCGACGGTCCACCGTTGATATCCGTTCAGACCCAAGCGCGTCATTTGGCATTCGGATAGCAAATGCAACAGAACGGGCACGGGCTCGCGCTGATCGCCGCCATCGCCGAAATGCACCCGCATACTGGGTATATGGACGACAACGCGAGGGATGTCTGCGGTGCGGTCAGCAGATACGAACCGATGTACTCGGTACAGATCCGATAACCAAGCGAAACATCACCTGGTGTCCGAACTGTCAACGCGACTAGGTACGAACAGCATGTTTGCCTGACTTCCGACTCAGTTTTGAAGGCCACCAGACGGCTCGGCCAATGTCGTAGGTCAAGGCAGGTACCAACAACGAGCGGACGATGAAGGTGTCAAGCAGTACACCGAAGGCCACAATAAAGGCCAACTGCACCAGGAAAAGGATCGGAATCACCGACAGCGCCGCAAATGTTGCGGCAAGTACCACCCCGGCAGAAGTGATGACACCACCGGTTACAGTCAGCCCACGCAGTACGCCTTGCCGAGTGCCGTGTTTCAGGGATTCTTCTCGCACACGGGTCATCAAGAAAATGTTGTAGTCGATACCTAGTGCTACGAGGAATACGAAACCGAATAACGGAACCGCAGGATCTGCACCTGGGAAGTTAAACACACCGTTAAACATCAGCGCAGAAACCCCCATCGCGGTACCAAATGAAATGACCGTCGTCGCGATCAGCAAGACCGGTGCCAAGATCGAACGCAGCAGAATCATCAGAATACCTAGAATAACGACCAGAATAATTGGAATGATGAGATTTCGGTCATCAATCGAGGCATCAATCGTATCGATATCGGTTGCGGTGACACCGCCTACCATGGCGCTGGGGGCCGCGTCGTCGAGATCAGAGCGAATGTCACGAACCGTTTCTACCGCAACCTGAGAGTCTGCAGCGGCCGTCAGGGTGCCCTGCATCAAAACGTGGTCATTGACCACTGTGGGTTCTGGTTCGGGCGTACCCGGCGGTCCAGCAACTTCAATACCATCTTCAGTGATCGGGGCCGTGCCACTTGGCGAGTCTTCGGCAGTAATTGCGACTTCTTCGATTTCAGGATGTGCAAGCAGTACATCAGCCACGGCGTCACGCTCGTCTTGGGCTGCAATAACCTGGAGCGGGCTTCCAGAGCCTGCTGGGAAGTGTTCACCCAGGACCTCTTGTCCATCCCGTGCATCAGACTGACCAAGCACAAGTTCTGATTGTGCAACTCCGTCAGCCTTGAGTTGAGTTGCTCCGGCGGCACCGACCAGTAACACTAGCGTGGTTACAATCCAAATGCTCCGAGGACGGTTCTTGACCTTCTGAGCAACGCTTGGCCATAGGCCCTTCCCCGGGATCCCCTGCTCTGCTGCCACATTGTCTGGATCATATTTCACACGCTTTGGCCAGAACGCGATCCGCCCGAAGGCGAACAGTATCGCGGGCAATAGCGTTAGTGCCGACGCCATCGCAAACACTATGCCGATGGAGGCAATTGGTCCCAATGTGCTGTTGGATTTCAGATCGCTCAACAATAGCATCAGCAGGCCAGCGATCACGGTGCTCCCTGATGCAAGTATAGGTTCGATCGAACCTTTCAACGCGCGTAATGTTGCAGTCCACTTATCTGGAGTGGCACGCAGTTCTTCACGATACCGAGCCACCAATAACAGCGAATAGTCTGTTGCGGCCCCGATCACCAGAATGAACAAAATGCCCTGTGTCTGCCCGCTCAGCAGCACTACCTCCCATTTGGCCAACCACCACACCGTCAAAAGCGCTGCACACAAAGCAAAGAGGCTGGTAGACAGCACGGCGATCGGCAAAAGAAATGACCGATAAACGATGATTAAGATAATAAAGACTGCTGCTAATGCCACGGCCAGCAGCAACCCATCAATACCGGCAAAAGCGGCTGAGAGGTCTGCACTAAATCCCGCCGGACCGGTGACATACACACTCAGGCCTTCCGGAACATTGGAGTCAAGTTCGTCTCCGACCTGTGTCACGACTTCGGCGATATCTGCCTCTGAGTTGATCGGCACAAATGCTTGGACTGCCAAACCATCATCCGAAGGTATTGCCGGAGATACCTCATCCTCAACTCCATCGATATCTGGCAGCGTCTCAAAGATCTGAGAGATCTCATCCAACTGGTTCTCGGTGATTTCCGTGTCACCTTCGAAAACCGTAACCGCCGGGACACTATCGGAATCTGTGAATTCCCCTTGACGTTCCTGAACCTGGGTTGCATCAGCCGACTCCGGCAGAAACGTCGTAGCGTCATTCGATGAAACTTCATTGACCTTGCCAAAGTACGGTCCGCCAATGCCAGCTGCTGTGAGCCATACCAGAATCAACACAGCAGGAAGAAAGACGCGTAGCCACTTTGGTGCTCCGCGTCGCGAGGCATCTTTTTGCCCAGGAGGTTTTGCCGTCGTCGATTCATGATTCATGATGGTGTCCAATCACAAGTATTGTGTGGTGGTTAGCAGGACGCGTGTATGACGATCGAGAGTAGACTTTTAAAGATCGCCATTATTCATAACCCAGGCTATACTACTAGCCAAGCTAGCTAAATTGCTAGTACCGTAGAAACGGGGACATTTTTGCATGGCCGAGACGCCAAACGAATCACACCAGAAACCGTGGAACATCTATTCTCTGCATGCGTCCGATCCCGATGCCAAGCTGGTCAATCACCGCAAGTACTCAACGGAACAAGTTGGTGAGATTGACGATCTCATGGCAGCCTTAGCCCAATTACGTGCGGTAGAGCAGCAGCTGTCAGAAGCTTCCCAACGCTATATGCGCCTGGGCCAAACCGATATGAAGGCTTTGCATTTTCTTATTGCCGCGAAAAATACCGGCACCATTGCAACCGCCGGGGCGCTTGCCGGACACCTCAAGATATCGACTGCTTCAACAACCAAACTGCTCGATCGACTCGAAGCAAACGGTCATATTCTTCGTTCACCGCATCCTAAAGATCGACGCGCCTTAGCTATCTCCATCACGGATAAAACACATGCCGCAGCGGTGGAAACCATTGGCCGACAACAAGCCAAACGATTCAACGCCGCTGCAAGGCTTACAAGTCAGCAACGCGATATTGTCACTCACTTCCTCCAGGATATGGCCGAGGAAATCACGCTTCGCGACGGTCAGTGGGACAGCTTAGAAGAATAGTCAGCAATAGACTTGAGAAATTGGAGATGATCTAATCCAATTGCTCGGCTAACTCCAACCAACGTTGTTCTAGGTGTTCCACTTCTGATTCGACATCACCGAGTTCTGTCCCAAGATCCTGCAATCCTTGGTAGTCGCTTTGATCATGGGTAGCCAACTGCTGTTGCAGCTGTTCAATGAGCTGACTATGCTTTTCGAGTTTGCGTTCAATCGCTGACACTTCTTTTTGAACAGCTTTACGCGCGGCACCATTCAAGGTGTTAGCGTTCTTGGTTTTCTTTTCAGTTTTGGCGCCGGCCTGTGTTGGCTGTGTGCCGTGAGACTGGTCGTGCTGTTGGGCTAGCCGAAGATACTCATCGACTCCACCGGGAACGTGACGAAGTTTGCCACCCAAGATGGCGTATTGCTGATCCGTGACGCGCTCGAGCAGATACCGGTCGTGCGAAACGACGATCAGAGTACCGGGCCAGGAATCGAGCAAGTCCTCCATGGCGGTTAACATGTCGGAATCCACATCATTGGTCGGCTCGTCAAGCACGATGACGTTTGGCTCGCTGAGGAGCAGTAACAATAATTGCAGTCGGCGTTTTTGACCGCCCGAAAGTTCTTGTACCTTCGCGGACAGGTGTTCTCTGCGGAAGCCAAGGCGCTCTAAGAGTTGTGCTGGTGTATGGTCCTTACCATCAATAGTGAAGGTTGTTTTGGTATTTGCCAGTACTTCACGAACCCGGTCAGCGCCAATCTTGTCCAACTGGGAGAATTGCTGATCCAACATCCCGATCCGCACTGTCTTACCGTGTTTGACTCGTCCCTGCGTTGGTTCCACGTCTCCGGTTACCAACCCCAACAATGTAGATTTGCCGGCACCGTTAGCTCCAAGAATTCCGGTACGCTCCCCCGGCCCAAGACGCCATGTAATATCTGACAAGACCTGCCGCTGGCCGAAGCTCACGCTGACGTGTTCAATATCAACAACGTCTTTGCCCAGGCGCGCTACGGCAAGACGTTTGAGTTCTATCGCATCCCGTACGGGGGGAACATCCGAGATCAGCTGGTTCGCGGCGTCGACACGAAATTTAGGCTTCGAGGTTCTGGCTGGCGCACCGCGTCGTAGCCAGGCCAGTTCTTTGCGCAAAATGTTTTGGCGTTTCGCTTCGCTAGCTGCCGCCATTCGATCACGTTCAACACGTTGCAGAACATATGCCGCATATCCGCCCTCAAACGGCTCTACGATGCCGTCGTGCACTTCCCACGTTTGGTTACACACTTCATCCAGGAACCACCGATCGTGGGTAATCACCAACAAACCACCAGCATTTTGGGCCCACCGCCGTTTCACATGCTCAGCCAACCAGGCGATGCCTTCGACGTCTAGATGGTTCGTGGGTTCGTCAAGTGCCAGAATATCCCAGTCTCCGATTAACAACTTCGCTAGCGCAACACGGCGGCGTTGACCACCGGAGAGCGAACCTACCGTAGTTTCCCAATTGAGATCCGTGACAAGCCCGCGTATCACATCCCGGATCTTCGCATCTCCGGCCCACTCATACTCAGCGAGATCACCAACAACCGCTTGGCCCACGGATAGGTCGGGGTCAATGGTGTCGGCCTGGTCAAGCATGCCAATCGTTGTATCGCTGCGAACAGTAACTTGTCCCGAGTCAGGTTCTAAGCGACCGGTTAGCAGCTTCATCAGCGTGGATTTACCATCGCCGTTGCGTCCCACGATACCAATGCGGTCTCCTGCCGAGACACCCATCGTGACCGACTTGAGTACTTCTTGGGTGGGGTATTCGAAATGCAGGGCCTCTGCCCCTAAAAGATGAGCCATAACGTGACCTATGATAGTTCACCTATTGCACAACAGCGCACGCATTCGTTCACAGCACGACTCAGGATGCTCCTTTAGATCAAGTGAGCACCAGCGACCGGACCATATTCTGCGACAGCTGAGATTTCCATACGTTGCTCGAAACGGTCCGCCAGCTCGGTGGCTGCACTGAGGTTTGCGGCAAGAAATAGCAACGATGGTCCTTGGTCGATAGTTTGGACGGCCAGTGCACCTTCATCCATTCCTGCGGTCAGCCAGTCGTTGTGCTCTGGTAACAAACTGACCAGTGCCGGTTGGAAATCGTTGTGCATCATCAATGCTAGTTGGCTCGCGTCTCCGTGTGTTACAGCCTCGACAAGTTCTGGTTCAAAGGCAAGCACACGCCGATTCGGACCGTCGTCGTGTGCCTTCCGTAGCATACGTACCTGCTCAAACATCTCGGTTTCATCCAGATCCGCTGCAGCTGGTACAAGTACCATGGCGACTTCTGCTTGAACTAATACCGGCGTTATGATCCCCTCGGTTGCATCAACATGTGAGATGACGGCGCCCCCGCTGATAGCTTCAGCAACACCGGCTCCGACCCTGTGAGCAAGACGGGTCAACTCTTCACGGGCAATCGAAGCGCCCCAGAGCGCCGCCAATGCAACTAGTACAGCTGCTGCCGCTGCGCCAGTTCCACCCATATGTGTGTCAAAAGGGATGTGTTTTTGGATTGTAATGTCGAGGCCGGAAACATTCTTTGACCGACTGAGGTGCTGCCGAAGTTCATCCACGGCCCGAAATATGTAGACCAAGTCGTTATGCGGTATGTCTTCATACTCAATGAGCGTCTGGGACGCGTCTTCGAAACTGACGAGTATTTCTTTATCATCACGCATCCGAATGGAAGCCAGATCATACCGCGAGACTGCTAATTTGAAGCTGAGCACTGTTGGCTTCTGCTCACCTTCATGCTCTCCGATTTGACTCGTTACCGATACCATGGCTGGGGCCTGAGCCGTGGCAGTTGCTTGTTCATCGTATTCAAACTGTGCGCTCATTGTGCATCCCTGTGCTGTTTCTGCTCGGCGATCCGGGCAAAGTGTTCTATCGATAGGACCTCTCCGCGTGCTTTCGGATCGACATCGGCGGCTACTAGAATCTCCTCGGCTGCTGCACCAGAGCCAGCCCATTTACTCAAGGCTGCACGCAGAGTCTTGCGGCGCTGAGCAAACGCGGTGTCGATGACGTCGAAAACTTGCTCACGAGTGGCAGTGGTGTTAGGTGGCTGACGCGCAGTGAAATGTACAAGTCCCGAGGTAATTCGTGGCGCGGGCCAAAACACTTTCGTTCCTACATTGCCTGCTGAAGTCGCCTCGGCGTACCAAGCTATCTTCACTGACGGAACACCGTAAATTTTAGACCCCGGTGGGGCAATAATGCGTTCGGCGACTTCCTGTTGCACCATGACCAGACCGTGTTCAATACTGGGTAGTTCCGCCAAAATGTGCAGCATAACCGGTACAGCAACGTTATAGGGCAAGTTGGCCACAAGAGCTGTTGGTGCCTCATCAGCCACCGCAGGACGTGCTTGGATAATGTCGTCATGGCTGATTCGCAAGGCATCTGCTTCGATCACTGATAGACGCTTGGCACTATCTGGACGCCATTGTTCAACGGTTGTTGCCAAGCGGCTGGCCACCGGTGGATCGATTTCGATTGCAGTGACCGCATGTGCTGCGTCCAAAATACCCAGGGTCAGTGACCCGAGGCCCGGGCCAATTTCAAGGACATGTTCTGTCGTCTCAAGATGGGCGGCGCCAACGATTCGCCGGATTGTATTGGGATCAATCACATAGTTTTGACCCAATGTTTTCGTTGGCCGCAGGTCCAGGATATCGGCAAGCTGGCGGATATCGGAAGCAGATAATAGCGCATGATGTTCTGAAGTCACGTTTCCATCTTAGTCTGCCTCGAGGCCCACGAACGGGTTAAACACCTCGGTCCGGAATCTGTGGGTGAGATTCCGGACCGATGAGATGGTGTCTATATAACGCTGTGGTGTTTAGCGCAGCCCCATCGCAGAGGTGCATGCTGGCCACTGGCCCCAACCTGCTTGTGATTGCAATTTGGAAGCGATAGCGATCTGCTGTTCACGAGTTGCTTGATCTGCAGTAGGCGCGTACTGGTCGCCGCCCATGGAGGTCCATGTGGTGGGGTTGAACTGCAGCCCACCGTAGTAACCGTTGCCGGTGTTGGTGGACCAGTTTCCGCCGGATTCACATTCAGCCAGGCGGTCCCAGACTGAACCATTTGCTACCGACGGTGCTGAGCTGTCGTTACTCGATGATGAATCGGATGAGTCCGAAGAATCGGAAGTGGATGAAGAGTCTGATGAAGTAGAAGGCTCTGGTTCAGGCTCTTCTTCCTTGGTACCGCGCAAGACAACAGCGTCGGTTGGTTCTTCAGTAACTTCGCGGTTTATTTCAGTCTTGTCGACTTCTTCACCATTTTCAGTGGTGACCTCGTAAGTCACGCTAGCTACACCGTTTTCACCTTCAGTATCGGTTTTAGTTTTCCCTTTGTCGAGAGAATCATCGTTTTCGTACGTGGTTTCGTATTCGAGAGTTTCTTCTTCGGTAACTTCAGTCGTTTCGACAACGGTCACTGTAATGGCCGTGGACGCGTTGATCTTCTGATCAGGTTTTGGAGAAACTTTATCGTCTTCATCCACTGACACGTTGGCGTTGCCTAGAACATCTTGGACGGTGTCGCCAGTGGTCAAAACTTCTTTCGTGTCCTTGCCCACGGTGATTTCCATGAGCTGCGGTACCTGAATTTGATCAGCGCTGAGCGGTGTAATCGATGAAACACGCTCGATGTCGAGTGGCTGATCTTCGGTTGGTTCTTCAACGTTCTCGGCGTCGGCAGTGACTGACTTATCGGCATTGGCCTGGGTGATAACGAATGCTGCAAGGCCGCCTACGACCATAACCAGGGCTGCAACCTGTGCAACGATCTTCGTCAGTGTGCCGCTGAAAATGCTTGACATATAGAAAAATCCATAGGGTTCGGGGTTCCGACGCGGCACGAGACGCCTGATCGTCGAGGACAATATGCACGACTATAACGGAAAGATAACATTCATTACAAATCAATAACGCATATTTGTTGATCAAACCGCGGAGTAATCCTCACATTACTATCATCTTGGCTAGTCAGAAAGAAAATTTCCATATACTCGCTGGGTATTTTCGAAGATAACGGAACCGAGATCTTCAACGCTTTGGCCACGGGTCTCTGCTAATTGATAGAGGGTGTGCGGCACAAGATAAGGAGCATTCGGACGGCCCCGATACGGATGCGGTGTAAGAAACGGAGAATCTGTTTCTACTAGAAGCAATTCTTGGCGCATTTGCTGGGCAGCAGCCCGACCTGCACTATTGTTTTTGAATGTTACTGCCCCTGAGAATGAGGCATACCACCCGTGCTCATTCAAGATTCCAGCCATTTGTGCATCACCGGAAAACGAGTGAAAAACGACGTGCTCGGGCAGCTTATCCATAGATAACAAAATGGACACAACGTCATCGTGCGCTTGTCGATCGTGAATCTGTAATGCGAGTCCAAGCTCTACCGCAAGTTCAATGTGCCGCTTGAAGGCGTATTTTTGGATGTCCCAGTTCTCTTCGCCCTGTGTCCGGTAATAGTCGAGCCCGGTCTCGCCGATACAGACAACCCCGGGATGCTCGGCCAACCGCCCGATAGTCTCTATAGCTTCATCAAGTTGATGGGTTGCCGCGAGACGCACTGTGTCATTCGGGTGGATAGCCAGCGCCCCTCGCAAGCGGGGCTCTTGTTCGACAGCGTCGAGAGTGTATCTGGCTGATTCAAGATCTGTGGCAACTTGCACAGCGCCCACGACGTTCACACTTGATGCAGCGTCCATCGCTTCCGTGGGCGTGACTTGGACGAGTCCGTCACGAAAATCAAGGTGGGCATGATTATCAATCACAGGCACTGGTGAACGTTCAGGAACTGGTGGATACACCAGTTTACGCTTCCTACCGCTGTATTCTTCAGTTGTCGATCGAGCCTGATTACCAGCCTGGATCGGCTGGGTGCCTTTGGGCAGGTACTGTTCTGGTGTTTGGTGCTGTGATTGTTCTGTGGCGGACATACTTCCAGTTTAACCAGCACTGACCCGCCGAGCTCAACGTCTCGATGGGCCAGTGATACTTAGTAAGCGTTATTTAACCTTATGCGGGTTTGGCATACCGATGTACTGAACTGAGGTGTACTCAGCAATACCTTCGGTGCCACCTTCACGACCCATGCCGGACTGTTTGACGCCACCAAATGGTGCAGCAGCGTTGGAAATCACGCCGGCGTTGAAACCAATCAAACCGAATTCGATCTGGTCGGCAACACGCAGTGCACGGTTGTGGTCGGTGGTGTACATGTAGGCGGCCAGGCCGTATTCGGAAGCGTTCGCCAGCCGAATAGCGTGGTCTTCGTCTTTGAACTGCACAACCGGTGCCACTGGACCAAAGATCTCTTGGGCCAGGATAGGGGAATCTTCCAGGACAGACAGGATGGTTGGTTCATAGAAGTAGCCGTCGCCGTCAACCTTTTTGCCACCCGTCACCACTTCAGCGCCTGCTTCAACGGCTTCGGTCACGAGGCCGTGGACGTCTTCACGAGCGTTTTCGTCGATGATTGGGCCAACGTTGACGTCGGCTTCGGTACCGCGTCCGACTTTGCGTGCACGCATGGCTTCAGCAAATTTGGTGTTGAATTCTTCGGCAACGTCTTCGTGCACCAGAATACGGTTGGCTGCGGTGCACGCTTCACCCATATTGCGCAGTTTGGCAGCCATCGCACCCTCGACTGCAGCGTCGATGTCGGCGTCGTCGAAGACGATGAATGGCGCGTTGCCGCCCAATTCCATTGAGGTGCGCAGCACGTTTTCCGAAGCGTCGGCGAGCAGGCGACGACCAACCGGAGTGGAGCCCGTGAAGGAAATCTTGCGCAGACGGCTATCTTTCATCAGTGGACCCGAGATCTTCGAGGCTGAGGAGCCCGACACGACGTTGAGTACACCGGCTGGCAGACCGGCATCAAGCATGGTCTGGGCGAAGTACTGCGAGGTCAGCGGGGTCAGCTGTGCTGGCTTAAGCACCATGGTTGTCCCCGCGGCAACCGCCGGGGCAACTTTACGAGTGGCCATGGCCAGCGGGAAGTTCCACGGCGTGACCAGCAGTGACGGGCCAACTGGTTTGTGCCGCACGATCATGGAGAGATTACCCTCTGGGGTGGTGCCGAAGCGACCGTAGTGCCGCACGGTTTCTTCAGAGAACCAGCGGAGGAATTCGCCGCCGTAGGTGACTTCACCACGTGATTCAGCCAGTGGTTTACCCATTTCCAGGGTCATCAGCAGTGCGAAGTCTTCAGCACGTTCCTGCACGAGATCAAATGCGCGACGCAGAATCTCGGCGCGCTCGCGTGGTGCAGTCAAAGCCCATTCGGCTTGGACTTCGTCAGCGGCAGCGAGCGCTTTAAGCGCATCCTCGGAGCCACCGTCTTGCAGACGCAGGAGTTCTTTGCCGGTTGCTGGATCGTATACCGGAAAAGTATCGCCAGAGGAGGCGTCTACCCATTCACCATTGATGAGTAGGCCGGTGGGAACGCGTTCAAGCAGTTCTTTTTCTTGTTGTGCGCTGACAGTCACGGATACCTTCTTTCGATCTGTCGGAGAAGTTCAACTCGCCACTAAATCTTACACGCAGTTCGTGAACTGGGTGGCCCTCATACCGTGTATGAGTATAGAAGTTGGGCATGCCGGGTATTCCTGATGTGCATCACTAAGCGAGAAGCACATGTCGATACCATCATGCTCGTGTGCTCATCCGTTGAAGAAGACGAGTTATTGAGCCAGCCGCAGACACCTCAGGTTCTTTTGCATTGAAATGTAGTTTTTGATTCATCGAAGCTTGAACATCCTCCGCATGAAATAGCCCATGCTGAGCATCATGAGTGCAACCGCTACCCATGTCCAGTGCACGAAGAGAACCCCCAACCAGCTGCCGACCATGACCAGCATGATCAGAGCGCAGCTGAACGCTAGCCAGGCCATCATTTGGACAGCATTTTTATATTGGCGTTGAACGTTGTGCTCGGTCAGCATGAACGGGAAATTGTAGATTCTTGGGTAACGCGCAAGGATCACGACACCGAAGGTAGTAACTGCCAGCATGGCCAATGTTCCCACTCCCTCGCAGGCAAAACCTATGCGGGTCACGTCACCGCTGAAGTCATAGTGCATGGGAAGATTTTCATCCATGCTGAGGGAACGAAAGAAGAAACATACGAGGAGTCCGAACGCAAGGACGCCACTGATGCCAAGTAGGCCTTTGTGCACGGGGTCCAATACGAACGTTGGCTTTGGTCTTTCTTGAAAACTGGTGTATACCACTTCCCCATCGCGATTACGGATCGGGTCTCGAGTACGTCCGCCTTCGGACATGCGTGCTGTCTTCCTAAGATTTTAACCTGCAACTCTACAAACCTGATGTTCCCAGGCTATTCAAGTCCTCACAAGGTCTAGCGGACCATATCCGCGAGGCATGGAGACTACAGTGAGGTTGTTCACTACCCTCAGGCCACATCATGGTAACCGCGACCCAAATGGTCTTGGTCTGGCACCGATGACTAGACTAATGGCGGACCAAGCGGTCCGACATCATCACACACTTGCGACACCTTGAATATTCTTATTGCCCAACTCTCAGGAGGCTCGCGTGACCGAATGGTCCAAACCTCATCCTTCTTCCCGCGTCGTAGTACAGGCTGGCGCTTGTGTTCCAGCCGCAACTCCGGAAGCTCAAAACGGTGATAAATGGGTCGAAGTTCCTACCGAATTCGATGCCATCATGTTGTCGTCTTATGGCGGCCCGAATGGTCAGGACGATGTACTACCGTTCCTGCGCAACGTCACCATGGGGCGCAATATCCCGGATGAGCGGCTCGAAGAAGTAGCCGTCCACTACCGCGAAGCCGGTGGTGTCAGCCCCATCAACGAACAGAACCTGGCGCTGAAAGCAGCGATCGAAGACGAACTGAAACGCCGTAACATCGATCTACCGGTATACTTCGGAAACCGCAACTGGGACCCTTACTTCACCGAAGCTCTTTCGAAGGCACATACCGAAAATAAGGTCGAAGGTCGTCCAACGAAGATCTTTGCACTCGTCACTTCTGCTTATTCGGCGTATTCTTCTGACCGTCAGTACCGTGAAGACTTCGCCGATGCGCTCGAGGCACTGGAGCTTTGGGATGACGTGCAAATCGATGCTTCGCGCCACTTCTTTGATCACCCCGGATTCGTCAATCCGTTCATCGAAGGGACTCGAGACGCTATTGCGGAGCTCGTCAATGAAAACGCAGATCTTGATTTGACCAAGGACGTCGAAGTCCTGTTCTCGGCGCATTCGATCCCGATCAAGGATAACGCCCTCTCCGGAGACCCGGATGAGCACGACTACGGCGAAGTCGGAGCCTATAAAGCACAGCACCTGGCATTGGGTGGCCTTGTCATGGATGCCGTCAAAGAACAATTTGGCACCGATGTGCCCTGGAAGCTGGTCTACCAGTCGGAATCCGGTCCAGCGCACATTCCGTGGCTGGAGCCTGATATCAACGATTATTTGGAAGGCATCGCTTCAACTCGTAAGGCCGTCGTCGTTGTTCCTGCCACCTTCCTCTCAGACCATATGGAAGTCTGGTGGGATCTAGATATTGAGGCCAAGGAAACTGCAGATGAGCAAGGCTTGGGATATAAGCGGGTTGCAACTCCGGGCGTGCACCCTGAATTCGTGGCTGCGATGGTCGACCTCGTGGAAGAACGCCTGAATGGAACGCCTGCCTCCGAACGGAAAGCACTGACAAAATACGGTCCTGGCTACGATGTTCGCCGCGCTGGCTCAAGCCAAGGTTCCGGTGCGCTACGCGCTGCCACGGGCGGTCTGTTGCCATAAGGGCCACCTAAAGTAGCAGGAGTTTATGCAAGCTCCCCGGGACTTGGGCTGCAAAATGAGTAGCCAAGGACTGGGGAGTTCGTATTTTCCAGCAAACTCGAATACCCCGAACCCTATGCAGCTCCTTATCGATCCGGTTCGCCACCTGACGATGAGCCGCATGCCAAGGGCTCTGCCTACTCACCTCCTTCGTGTTTTCATGGCTGTGCCAAAGCAGCGTTATAAAGCTCGCGTGCCGAATGCCCCGTTCTTTGCGCCACTTCACGAGTCGCAGTTTTTAAGCGCTGTCCATCTGCAACGCTGGTCCGTACGTATCCCAGGGCCACCTCGAAGCTGACTTGCTCAGCTTCAGGAGCAGGCCCCACCACTATCACGATCTCACCCTTAAGCGTCTTGGACTGCGCCCATTCCACCAGTTCATTCAATGACCCTCGGGCGATTTCCTCATGGAATTTCGTCAATTCACGCGCCACCGCAGCGGGCCGATTCGACCCGAATGCATCGGACATCGAGTTCAAAGTGGCAGCCGTTCGATGCGGGGACTCATAGAAAATTAAACTTCGCGTCTCACTAGCAAGCGCAGCCAGCACCTTTGCTCTGTCCCCCGTCTTGCGAGGCAAGAAACCTTCAAACGCAAAACGATCGGTTGGCAATCCTGAAAGGACCAGTGCTGTGATCGCAGCTGAAGCACCCGGTGCCACAGTGACGGGGATGCCCACAGCAATCGCTTCCTGAGCGAGCCGATACCCGGGGTCAGAGATAGCTGGCATCCCAGCTTCTGGCACAAACACCACACGCTGCCCAGACTGGACAGCGTCAAGCAGTCCGGCAGCAGAATCAACTTCATTATGTTCGTGATGCGATACAACCGTCGCCTGTGTTTGCACACCCGCGGCATGCAACAGTTTGTGCAGCGTACGAGTATCCTCGGCGGCGATGATGTCTGCCTGGCGCAGTACCTCTTTAACCCTGTCTGTCAGATCCCCCAGGTTGCCAATCGGTGCTGCGGCCAGGGTCAAGGGGGCCAATTTCTGTGGGGCGGCGTCGTGATGATGATGTGTGCCAGATGCGTCCATGTTCCCATTATCCGCTGACACCAGCGGTAGCATGGCTTGTGTGTCAAAGAAACTCCTCAACCAAACCCCCGATTGGTTAAGTCACCGCGACAGTGCCTTTTCGCTAACGGATCTTCGAACACGATTGGTCTATCCGAGTTTTCAGCTCGGTCGATACGGGTGGATCATTGCCGCGGTGCTCACCGTGGCTGCAGGGCTATTGCGGTTCTGGAATTTGGCACACCCGCAAGAACTCATCTTTGATGAAACCTACTATGTCAAAGATGCTTACTCGCTGTGGCATTTTGGCTACGAACGTTCCTGGAGTGATGACGCCGACGAGGCATTTGCTGCGGGGCAGGCCCAGCCCGGCGAAGATGCTGCCTACGTCGTACACCCCCCGGCAGGCAAATGGTTGATCGCCACCGGAATGGCGCTATTTGGTTTCGACAACGCCTTCGGATGGCGATTTGCCGCAGCGGCGGCAGGAACCCTGGCAGTGTTGCTGACCTTCGTGTTAGCCGCCAAGCTGTTCCGTTCGCTGTTTCTGGCGTCAGTCGCAGGGATTCTGCTCACCGTTGAGGGCCACCACATCGTCATGTCCCGCGTAGGGCTCTTGGATATCTTCTTGATGTTGTTCGTGCTAGCGGCGTTCTGTGCGCTGATTGCCGACAGAACATGGGGACGACGGCGCCTGGCCGCCGAACTGGCGACGAAGTATCACCAAATGGCATCCGGCAGTGCTTCAGACACGGCGCGGAAAAACTGGAAACAGGCCATAGCCTATGGTCCGTGGTTGGGGCTGCGACCGTGGCGCATCACCGCCGGTGTGCTGTTGGGTATTGCCGTCTCGGTCAAACTTTCTGGCTTAGCTTTTATGGCAATCTTTGGGCTCCTCACCGTGTGGTGGGACGCTAACGCTCGCAAAACCGCAGGCATCCGGCGCTGGCTTCCGGGGGCAGCTCTGCTCGATGGGCTATGGGCTTTTGTCTCGATCGTCTTCGTTGGTGCCCTTGCCTACATTGGTACCTGGGCCGGCTGGTTGGCTACTTCGGGTGGATACTACCGCAATTGGGGGGCTGAAAACCCAAGTATGCTACCCGACTGGTTGGCCTCATTGGTGCACTATCATGTGCAGGCCACCACGTTCCATACGGATCTAGACAGTACGCACAACTATGCTTCCGCCGCGTGGATTTGGCCGTTCGCCGGGCGCCCCGTGTCATTTTATTATCGCACCCAAGAAGATGGCATCACCTGTGCGGCTGAACAATGTTCGGCCGCGATTCTCGATCTACCGAACCCACTGATCTGGTGGGCAGGATTACTGGCCATTGTCGCGATCTTCATCCGCTGGCTTATCGTCCGTGACTGGCGAGCCGGGGCGATCCTAGCCGTCTATGTGGCCGGTCAACTTGTGTGGATTTTATGGCCAGAACGCACCATGTTCTTCTTCTACACGGTGGCCTACACTCCATTTCTTATCCTGGCGATCAGTTATATCGCGGGACTGTGGTTGACACGATCCACCGACACCGGTTGGCAGTTACCGTCCCGGAACGTAGCTGTTATGGGCATCGGACTCTTTGTGCTTGCAGCCCTGGCAGTGAGCGCATACTTTTTGCCGTTGTGGACGGGTGCTCCAATGCCACATGATCAATGGCAAAATCGCATGTGGTTCCAGTCCTGGATATAGTGACGCAACGCATGACGGTGTGATCGTGATGACGCTAGAATAGTACGCGGCCAATGAACGTATCCCGAGAAGAGGTCCCGTGCACGTCGCGACACCAGAAATTGAACGGCTTGATCCAGCATCCAACCTCACAGATCTCGTAGTGAACAGACTCGGAGCCGATCCTGCGCGCACGGTGTACTCGATCCCACGCGGTGATGACCTCGCTGCGTTGTCCTGGGAGGAAGTCACCGCATTTGAATTTCTGGAACGGGTCCGCGATATTGCCAAAGGGCTCATCGCTTCGGGGGTACGACCCGGGGACATGATCGCTGTTATGTCTGCGACCAGTTACCAGTGGGCGCTGGTGGATCAGGCTATTTGGTTTGCCGGGGCAATTTCTGTGCCAATCTACGAAACTTCCTCCCCCTCCCAAGTCGCCCACATTCTGGCTGATTCCAACGCAACAACAGTTTTCGTAGCCGGTAGTTCCCCTGCACGGGCCGTAGCACGAGCCATCGAAACGCATAACCTGGGTGCTATCCATCAGTTAGAACTCACCGAGGCCGGGTTGCGCGGACTTGCCATCAGCGGCTCCGATGTATCCGACGCCGACGTTGAAACCGCACGTAGTCTGGCCACGATGGACACCACCGCAACCGTCGTGTACACGTCCGGTACTACAGGCACCCCCAAAGGGGCAATGATTTCACACGGTAACCTTGCTGAAGGTGCCGTCAATATTGTTCCGTTTGCCGGCGACATCGTACTCAGCGATCCGAATCCACGCCTGCTGATGTTCCTCCCGCTGGCTCATATTCTGGCCCGGGCGGTGCAATATTTTTGTTTAGTCGCAGGTATTGAGGTAGCCCACACCTCGGATACCACCAATGTCACCAAAATCATGCAGGCCTACCACCCAACCTGGCTACTCGTGGTACCGCGCGTACTAGAAAAGGCATATAACGCCGTGCTGGCTCAGGCTGATGAGGCCACCGGTGTGCGCAAGAATCTGCTCAGCGATGCAATCGATGTCGCTGAACAATGGTCTCGTGCACGCCAAGCCGATCAGATTCCTGTGGGGCTACGTATCAAGCACGCTTTTTATAATCGCGTGGTCTACGCAAAAATTCGCGAAGTGTTCGGTGGCCAGGCCCGGGCAGCCATTTCCGGGGCCAGCCCGCTCAATGAGAAACTCGCGCATCTGTTTACCGGTATTGGTTTAGAAATTTATGAGGGTTATGGCTTGACCGAGTCAACCGCTCCTGCCGCAGTCAATGTGCCCCATAATGCGCGGCTAGGCTCCGTGGGCAAGCTCGTGCCCGGCATGGAGGCTAAGCTATCGGATACCGGAGAACTGCTCTTACGTGGGGTGGTAGTCTCCCCCGGCTACTTGTCCGAGGAGGATACGGTTGATTCCTTTGACGAAGACGGTTGGTTCGCCACCGGGGATCTGGCAGAAATTGACGACGATGGTTTCCTGTATATCACCGGGCGCACCAAGGACCTCTTAGTCACTGCCGGTGGAAAAAATGTTTCTCCTGGACCGTTGGAAGAGACCATTTCAACGGCACCGATTATCGGGTATGCGATCGTAGTGGGGGAAAATAAGCCATTCGTCGGGGTATTGATCTCCTTGGATACTGACGAACTCAGCGCTTGGGCGGCACGTCGCGGCAAGGTGGGGCTGACTCTGGACGAAGCCCGCACCGATCCGGATGTGCATGCGGAAATCCAAAGCTACATCGACCTGGCGAATCAGAGTGTTTCCAAAGCCGAGTCCGTGCGCAAAATGGTGATCCTACCGACCGAGCTGTCACAGCAAACCGGTCACGTCACACCGTCAGAAAAACTGCGTCGGGCCTCTGTTGTCGAAGATTTCAAAGAGGCTATGGACCAGTTGTACGGTTAGCCGCTGGATGATCGGTTCCAGGCCGTTCCACTACGACTTGTGATTCCATAAATCGCTGTGCCTGTTCGTTGCGGTGGCGACGTCGACCGGTTGGTGCGGTGCAAACCATGATGGTAACCATAATGGCCAGGGTAAGCCCTGCAATCCACGCGGCCGCGTCAACCCAAAACTGACCTGGGTATAGACGAATCAGCGTATCGGTGGTCGAGAACGTCCAGGTACCATCTGCAAAGAAAATCTGGTGGAAACCGGCGAAGAAGGCTTCCCAGCCGAAGGCTGCCACGATAGCCAGGATGATCATCGCCACGGTAAACCACACGGCACCGGAAAACACTGAACGGGCAATGGCACCCTTGCGCATGCGGTACAACAGAATCATCAACACGATGCACACCACTGCGGCGACCAGGCCTGCAATATTGGTGATGAACATGACCTGTTTGACATCAGCCATGTGTGAGACCTCGGCCTCGGTAAATACTGGATTGCCATTGGCAAAGGTCAGGTCGGCCAAGTAATTCTGCGGGGCAAAGTTAAAGAGGTAGTCCAGCCCGTAAGAACCATAGGTCATGCGCTGTTCGGTGTCCATACCAAACTGGTCGGCGGCAAACCCGGGACGGTGATACTGAAACCACAAGAATATCGGTGAGGCGATGAGCCGGATGACGCCAATCAGGATGACCAGCGGCGCTAAGATGGCCAGGACGACTTGCATGATGGCCGCGGCCACGGGCGAACCAACGACGGCGCGATCCCGAGCCTTGGCGCGGGCAGAAGCTTCATCTTCAAACGAGTCATGTAGCGGTGCGGTGATCAACGTGGCCTGCTGGCGCGGAGCCGCATGCGACCCTGATAACGCTTTGGTCTGCTGTGTGTCGTTGTGGGGTTCTGCCGGTGGCTGCGAGGATGAATCCTTTGGCGTCACAGCGGGTGCATCTTCGGTGGGCTTTGGCTGCCGCGGCAGATCAGATGCGGAGTGGAGCGTGTCTCCGGCAGGGTCGATTCGACGACGCGCACGACGCGGAGCGGTCCTAGGATGTGTAGCCGGGGTTGGCTGGTCACCGGAATCCTGCTCGTCGTGTTCCGCAGATCTTTTCGACATAGACCCCACCTTTCAAAGCACATAACGTGGTGCTAGCCTACGACGCGCACAAACATGTTGGTTTATGGCACACCGTAGAGCTGGAAACTTGGTGCGGTGCCCTAGCCGGTGATCGTTGGACGCCCGCCGTCATATTCATCGAGATCGGCGTCGACGTTGGCCTTGGCCGCACGTGTACCAAGTACCCAGGTATACACCCAGTAGCCTGCCAAGACCAGCGCTCCGATAGTAATTTTGAGCCAGGTTGGTAATGGCGACGGCGTGACGAGTCCTTCGACCAATCCGGAGATGAGCAATACCCCTACAAGTCCTGCACCAACTAAAATCAACTGGCGTCCCCAGTAAGCCAGCGACTGCAAACGTGTCCTACGGCCGGGGGCGACCCAGGCCCAGAACACCCGGAGCCCGGCGGCTCCCGCAATGAAGATTGCCGATAGTTCCATGAGACCGTGAGGCAAGATGAAGGCAAAAAATGTGTCGAGCTCGTCGTATTTGTGCATCAGGGCCGCCGAAATTCCCAACCCTTGCGCGTTGACGAACAACACATACGGCACAAAATACCCGGTTATTCCAAAGGCTACTTCTTGTAGCGCGATCCAGGCATTATTGACCCATACCAACGTGGTAAACGATGCAGCAGGGTTTTCCGAATAGTAATCGACGAAGTCTTCTTCAACATAGGCAAGTTGATATTGTTCGGGCATCATCGCGTCAAACATTTGCGGATTGTTGCCGTACCAGAACCCGTAGGCGACCGCGATGGCCATGAACGCTGCGCCTAAGATGATGGTTAACCAGCGGATTTGGTAGAGCGCATAGGGCAGTTTGACGGCAAAAAACGCTTTGATTCCCGCAATCTGCGAGCCGGTGGCTGATGTCAGCCGTGCTCGAGCTCTTGCCACGGTCAGAGACAGGCTATTGGCATACGCACCATCTGGATCCTGCGCTTGAACCATGGAAAGGTGCGTGGAGACACGGCCATAGAGTTCTACCAGTTCATCAACCTCGCCAGGTTGCAGCTGCCGATGGCCTGCCAGTGTTTCGAGCCGCTGCCAATCGGGGCGATGAGTTTTTGCATACGCTTCCAGATCCACCAGGCCCACCCTACTAGGATGAGGCTACCCATACATATTCTTGACTCGCGCTAACCGTCTACACTGGGGTACAGCGATAACGAGTTGAAAAGGTCTCCCATGCAAGAGCACACGATTACCGGTGAAGCCGTTGTCTTGAATTTGCGCGCCGCAAATTTTATGCCGCGCCTCGGGGCGGCTCTGCTGGATGCTATCGTGTATCTGATTGGCTGGGGTTTTCTCATCTACGGTCTTGCTGAGTTCACGGCCGTATTCGGTATGGATGTCGCAGCCGTGCAAACGGTGATGTTGCTGGCCACCATTCTGCTCACGTTCATCATTCCCCTGCTTGTCGAAGGTTTTTCGCACGGGCGTTCCTTAGGTAAGTTGGCGTTTGGGTTGCGCGTAGTGCGTGATGATGGCGGCACCATCCGATGGCGACACGCTTTTGCACGATGTCTCACCGGTGTTTTTGAATTGTGGATGACGTTTGGGTCTATCGCCGTGTTGGCTTCGCTATTCAATAAGCATTCCAAGCGCCTCGGCGATATGATGGCTGGCTCCTATGTCATCTTCTCGCGGGCCCCGCGGTTACCTGCTCCGATGCCCGATGTACCGCCGGCCATGCAGCAGTGGGCACAGGTCGCCGACCTCGGTCGTATCCCGGCCGGTTTAGTAGCGCAAATAAACTCACTGATCCGAAATTCGCCCACCATGCACCCAACTGCGCTAGCTTCGGTATCGCAGGACGTGTACGCGCGTTTATTGGAATACGTCACCCCCGGTCCCCCGGCTGGAGTTGATCGAATGACCTTTATGGTCGGTGTCTTAGCTGAGCGACGGAACCGAGATACTGAAGTTTTAGCGCGACAGCGTGATCGGCGCGATCGCGATGCACAATATCTGCTGCATAGGTAACCGTGACGAAGTCTGTAGGCACAGCTAGCGGTCCCGGTACTGATGTTTGGTACCGGGACCGCTGTGTCATGGGTTGGTTGGTGTTTTAGTAGCGGTAGTGGTTTGGTTTATACGGACCAGCGACATCAACACCGAGGTACTCGGCCTGGGTCTTGGTCAGTTCTGTGAGCCCGACGCCTAGGGCATCGAGGTGCAAACGGGCTACCTGTTCATCAAGCAGTTTCGGTAAGACATGTACTCCCACCTCGTAAGTCTTGCCTGTGATCGAGCCGGTACCGCCTTCGGCGTGGAACAGCTCGATCTGTGCAATAACCTGGTTGGTGAATGAGGCAGACATCACAAAAGAAGGGTGACCGGTCGCATTGCCGAGGTTCAGTAGGCGTCCTTCAGACAGCACGATGATTGAACGTTCTGTGTCGGTGCCTTTATCAAAAACCCACTCGTGAACCTGGGGTTTAATTTCAATCTTCTCGACCCCGGACACCTCGCCCAAACCGGCCATGTCGATCTCGTTATCGAAGTGGCCTACGTTGCCCACGATTGCTTTGTTCTTCATAGCCAACATGTGCTCAGCCATGATGATGTCGCGGCCACCGGTTGTGGTGATGAAGATATCAGCAGAACCAACGACGTCGTCTAGACGAGCAACTTGGTAGCCGTCCATGGCTGCCTGTAGGGCGATGATCGGATCAATCTCGGAAACGATGACACGAGCACCTTGCCCAGCGAGGGCATCAGCTGCGCCCTTTCCTACATCACCGTAACCGGCGATGACAGCGGTTTTCCCGCCGATCAGCACATCGGTGCCTCGCATAATGCCATCGGGTAGCGAGTGACGGATCCCGTATTTGTTATCGAACTTCGATTTGGTGACTGAGTCATTGACGTTAATTGCGGGGAACAGCAGTTCGTCATTTTCAAACATTTGGTTGAGGCGCAGTACCCCGGTGGTGGTTTCTTCCGTGACGCCACGCAGGTTCTTTGCGATACGGGTCCAACGCTGGTTATCTTCTTGCAGGGAAGCACGCAGGGTAGACAGTACAACTTGGAATTCCTCGGGGTCGTCTTCAGTCGTGGCCGGTACCATCCCGACGCCTTCGAATTCGACACCCTTGTGTACCAGCATGGTGGCGTCTCCGCCGTCGTCAAGAATCATGTTGGCACCAAGTGTTGGATCTTCTGCAGCACCTGGCCACAGGAAAATCTGTTCGGCGGCCCACCAGTATTGTTCTAGAGTTTCGTTCTTCCAGGCAAAGACTGGTACACCATTTGGTTTGTCACCGGTGCCATCGCCGACGACGATCGCCGCGGCGGCTTCGTCCTGGGTGGAGAAAATATTACAGGAAGCCCAACGAACCTGGGCGCCCAGTGCAGTAAGAGTTTCGATCAGCACTGCGGTTTGGACTGTCATGTGCAGTGAACCGGCGATACGTGCGCCTTTGAGTGGCTGTGAGTCACCATACTGCTCACGCAGGGCCATAAGGCCTGGCATTTCATGTTCGGCCAGCCGTATTTGATGTCGGCCAGCTTCGTGGGTGCTGATGTCGCGAATCGCGAAGTCAAAGTCAGCGCCGGGGACGGTGGTTTTATTCGAGAAAGCCGGGTCAACGGCAGGCGAAGTAGTCATAGGTTAAGACTACTGGTTGAAAGTGTTTTCACCGATCAGAGTGCAATGCGGAGTCATACTGTATCGATCACGCATTACTCTGGGCGTAGCAGGCGCAGGTTGGCCGGTTTTTCTGGCATCGGTGCCGGACGGGTTGGGGTTACTGAGCGATCCACCGGTTGGATGGTGCCGGAAGTGGCGTCGAAAGGTTCGTCGTCTTCTTCGGGGGCATTGACCGCATTGGCAACGGCAAGTAAATCATCTGCGTCGTGGGTGAGTTCATCTGTTAGGCGCAAGAATTCCCAACCCACCGGTGCGGTGAATTGTTGGGCGTGCTTGGCGCAGAGGTCGTGTGCGTGGGGCTCAGCGCGTTGCGACATGGGACCTAACACTACGGTCGAATCTGCGTAGTTGAAGGTCAGCGTTGCCGCGGCAGTATTGGAGCAAGCAGTCTTGGTACATAGTCGTTGAGTTCCCACAGCACGCCACTCTACAGCACCTGTGGATTTAGGGATTGCTAGGCTTGGGGTGTGGCTAGATTCTTTTCGCGACCGCGGCATGGACGCCGGGATGTGCGCGCAGATCGTTTCGATCAGGCACTTGGTATTGCACATCGTTGGTTTCTTGACCAGGTTGGTGAAGTGGCGACCATCCAGTACGTGACGGCTCCAGCCGATTTGGCCTGGTGGGACCAGGATACCGGTCCCCCGTTGATCACAAGCGGCATGGATGAATCGGGCAGCGTGGCCATAACGCTATACCGAAAATTTATTGCTTTCACCGTGCCGGATAACGCGCTGCTTCCGGAAACGCTCTACGAGCTGTTGATCACTGAGTGGGCAACGCTAACCGGACAACGTGTCAGCGACGTCGACCCGAGCCTCTAGGGCGCTAGTAGCCCAACCGCACGGGCAATCCAGATCCGGTTTCTTTGACTGTGTTGACCGGCATCGCTGAGATCCCCGCGGCAGAATTGACCAGGACACCGGCGTGGACCTCACCAGCATCGGTCTCTAAGATATAGCCCGCAGCATCTTCATCATCCATGGTCACTGCAGTTTGGTCAGAAAGCTCTTGGGAAAATTCTTCGCCGCGTCGTCCTTCGTCATCAATTGGCGTGATGGCAACGGTGGCTTCTTCAGCCGAGGTGAGGACTAATTGCGACTCCGGATCGGCCAGAGCAGGCAGCGCAACAAGAGTTTCTCCGCGGATGGGTGCAGTGCTTGGCAAGTAGGCGGTGTCAACGGCTGCCGTATTCCCGGTGGCATCTTCGTTGTCACCCGCTGGGTTGTAGGCTACTGAGTTTGCTGAGGCCACCACGTTGGCATCTGCGTCGATTTCTACCGCGTATGTTCCAGGGGCGACGTCAGACAGGTCAACGGTGGTGCTGGCTCCGGGGGCGAGTTCGATGGCGGAGGCTTCGCTTGGAATGTCAACGGGGCCGTCTGGGCCGCGCAACGTGATGGTAGCTGATACCGCCGATCCGGTTGAGGCAACGTGCAGGGTTGGCTGCTGCCC
>DHCFI07803__coassemble_1311_pt1 | contig 24323 bp, 25 predicted proteins | sample DHCFI07803__metabat2_high_PE_025 | metagenome-assembled genome bin DHCFI07803
ACGACGAGGATCCACGCGGCCTCTATCGTTTGATCCTCGATACGACCATGGATAATCCCGCGGAACTTGAAGAGCGCAAGCAACAGTTCCTCGAAGAACTCGTGGAATTCATCTCACCGTATCTACTCGATAATTCGATCTTGAGCCCCACAAGTTCCGAATTTATCGCCGGCGGTATTGCCTCAGTAGTTATCTATATGGCCGTGCGTTGGGCAGAACACTACGCTCACGATGAGTCTGGTCGACAAAGCCTTCCCCTTGATATCGCGGTAGAAAATACATTCCGCCTCGTTGCACACGGTGCCATCGGATTCGACCTGTCCAATAATCCGTCAGCGTAGTGATGACGCCCCTCAACCAATCGCCCAATAATCTCATCTAAGCTGAGTGGTGGAATTGAAGCTACCACTCATTGTTTTTCTAGGAGGACTAGAACCGTGGAAATTCGTATCGGCATCCAGAATGTTGCTCGTGAAATCTCGTTTGAAACCGACATGTCCAAGGACGACGTGACTGAAAAGGTCCGTGCTGCGGTCACCGATGGCGCCAACCTCGAACTAACAGACAACAAGGGCGGTACAGTTATCGTGCCAGCCGGGGTGCTCGGTTATGTTGAAATTGGCGATGCCAGTGCACGCCGCGTCGGCTTCGTAGCTGGCTAACCGACACCAACTTTCTTTTAACAAGGTAGACTTGGATGCTGGTCCACATGTTTGGATCCCCTGACTTATACTCCGGATGACCGGTCGTACGTGAATGCGTATCTGTTACTTTTGACTTATCCACGATCGGCTCCGTAGGCACACCCCTGTGCCGAACTTCGATCATTAAGGAATTTTTCGATAGTGACAAATACTTCCCAAGAAACGTTTGCAGATTTTAATTTAAGCTCGAACATCGTTGAGGCACTCTCAGATCAAGGTATCGAGCAGCCGTTTCCCATCCAGTCCATGACCCTGCCCATCGCCCTTGATGGCCAAGACATCATCGGACAAGCCAAAACCGGTACCGGAAAGACTCTGGGCTTTGGACTTCCCGTGCTGCAGCACGTCCTTGGACCAGATGACGCAGGATATGACCAGTTAGCGACACCGGGGGCGCCACAGGCCCTGATTGTTGCACCAACACGTGAACTGGCAGTCCAAGTCTCCAAAGATTTACAGAATGCCGCCAAGAAATTGTCGGTACGGATTGGTTCGATCTATGGTGGCCGCGCCTACGAACCACAAATCGCAGATCTGAAACGCGGCGTCGACGTTATCGTTGGGACACCCGGTCGACTCATCGACCTGATGAAACAGGATTACCTGAACCTTAACCAGATCAGAACCATTGTCTTAGATGAAGCCGATGAGATGTTAGATCTGGGTTTCTTACCCGACGTCGAAACCCTGTTGCAGGCACTGCCAGAAAAACGTCAGACCATGCTTTTTTCGGCAACTATGCCCGGTGCTGTGATCAACATGGCCCGCCGCTATATGGTGCAGCCGACTCACATCTCAGCCTCTGATCCCGAAGATGATTCGCTGGTCAAACGTGATATTCGGCAGTTAGTTTACCGTGCTCACCACATGGATAAAGACGAACTGTTGGCCCGTGCACTCCAAGCTCGTGGTCGCGGTTTGACAATCATCTTCACCCGCACTAAACGCACTGCAGCACGGGTAGCCGAAGAGCTTCAGCGTCGCGGTTTTGCCGCCGGGTCCCTCCACGGGGACCTTGGACAAGGTGCTCGTGAACAGGCGCTGCGCGCGTTTAGAAATGGCAAGATTGATGTCTTGGTCGCCACCGATGTGGCCGCGCGCGGTATCGATGTGGAAGCTGTAACACACGTGTTCAACTTCCAGGCTCCCGACGATGAAAAAACGTACCTCCACCGTGTTGGTCGTACCGGTCGCGCAGGGCTGACCGGTATTGCTGTGACCCTGGTGGATTGGGAAGACATGCCACGCTGGAAACTGATCGCTCAAGCTCTTGAAATCGAACAGGTTGAGCCAGTCGAGACCTACTCTGCCTCACCACACCTGTATGAGGATCTGGATATCCCGGAAGGCACCAAGGGTCGCCTACCGAAAGCGCAGCGCACCCGTGAAGGTCTCGATTCCGAACATACAGAAGAGCTTGGTGGACCAGATCAGCGCGGACGGAAACAACCGTCACGCAGCCGTCAGCGCTCTGGCAAAGGCGGCAGCCGTGGTGATCGCGGCGGTGGTCAAGGCCGACAGCGCCAGCGCACTCGCTCAGGTGCCAAGAAACAAAGTGATGATCAGCAGTCCACCCAGCAGCCACGTCGTCGTCGTAACCGGACTCGGCGTAGCAACGGTCAGGTAGTTAGCCGCAATGATAAAGGTGAGTCGACAAACTAACCCATGACCACGATATTCTCGGGTGCAAATAAGATTATCCAGGCCGACAATCTTGAATTCTTAGCGTCGGTGCCGGATGAATCGGTCACTATGATTTACGTTGATCCACCCTTCAACACCGGTCGCACACGAGAACGGACGTCTACCAAGACAGTTCGTGTGGCTCATGGTGAAGGTGATCGGGTGGGGTTTGGCGGACACTCATACGAAACGCTGCGCGGTGCGTTAGCTTCATATGACGATGCGTTCACGAACTACTGGGACTTTTTAGAGCCCCGGCTGGAACATGCCTGGCGCCTCCTCGCCGAGGATGGAACCCTCTATTTGCACTTGGACTATCGCGAAGTGCACTACGCCAAGGTCATGCTGGATATGATCTTTGGCCGAGACCACTTCCTCAACGAGATCATCTGGGCATATGACTATGGTGGCCGGTCACGCAGCCGTTGGCCGGCTAAGCACGACACCATCCTCGTCTATGTCAAGGACCCTAAAAAGTACTGGTTCGACTCTCACGAAGTCGACCGCGAACCCTATATGGCACCGGGATTGGTCACCCAGGAAAAACGTGAACGCGGCAAGCTGCCCACCGATGTGTGGTGGCACACTATCGTTTCACCCACCGGTAAAGAAAAGACTGGCTATCCAACACAGAAGCCGGTTGGCTTAGTCCGGCGTATGGTGGCTGCATCATCGCGACCGGGAGATTGGGTGTTTGATTTCTTTGCTGGTTCCGGCACACTGGGGGCCGCCGCAAGACAGCTTGGCAGAAACTTTGTGTTGGTCGATCAGAACCCGCAAGCCATCGACGTCATGAGCCAACGATTACCCCAGGCCGAAGTGATCCGAGGCTAGTTACCGTTCCACAGCACCTTGAAATCCGAGGTCGCTTGGGCTTCAACGGCTTCCACGATATGGCGGGGCGTGGTATTTTCACCGAGTCGATTCGGTTTGCCTGCCCCGTGGTAGTCCGAAGACCCGGTCACCAACAGATTGTGTCGGTCTGCGAACTGTCGTAACCACGCCTTACCGCTGCCGCTGTTATCACGATGATCAATTTCCACACCGGCTAAACCCGCATCCAACATGTCATCAAACAACAGCTCTGATACCACCCTGCCACGAACCTTGGCCGCAGGATGAGCAAAAACTGGCACTCCCCCAGCAGCTCTGATCAGCTCAACTCCCAGCACCGGATCTGGCGCATAATGCGGCACATAATATTTCGAGCCGCCGCGTAAAATCGAGTCAAAGGCCGCAGATCTATTCGGTACGGCGCCAACTTTTACCAATGCATCAGCCAAGTGCGGGCGTCCGATCGTGGCCTCGACCGTGGTCTGTTGTTTCACCAACTCCCAAGTGATCGGATAATCTTGTGCTAACAGTTCGGCCATTCGTTTGGCACGGTTGTACCTGGCGTTGCGTGACTTCGCGATTTCGGCGAGCAAATCAATATTGGTGGGATCATGCAAATACGACAGCACATGGACCGCCACCCCGTCCTGCGACACCGTAGACAATTCCATGCCACGTATCAGCGCAATACCGTGTTCCTCAGCGGCAGCCTCGGCGGGTTCCCAACCGGCAGTTGTATCATGATCTGTTAGTGCCACGCCCGAAAGCCCAGTCCGTGCAGCGGACTCAACCACCTCTGCCGGCGAGGTTGTGCCATCCGAGAAACGCGAATGAGTGTGCATGTCGAAAGCCATAATTTGCCAGTCTACTAGGCGGTCTGTGATTCAGGGATATTCGCTGCGCTCAGCACCCCTCAACCAAGCGGTTTCCCACAAGCTTGTCGCGAATTTGGTGTGTGTTTGTAGACTCCCAAACCAATCGTGGCAGGATATTGAGTATGACTCAACCATCCGATGCTTCACACAACCCTGCCCAAGAACAACCATTAGCAGACCGCGTCGAAAACCGGTCCCACCGGCCATCTTCAGACGCATTCAAGACCTTCATGAGCTCGCACTGGCAAGAAACCGAAGCCATCGACTACCAGCCCGATGCAGCTGCTTCCTATGCGGCGCAACGTCGTGGCGCAGTATCACGCCAGTTCCCCAACGATCGTCTGGTCATTCCAGCTGGTGCACCCAAAGTACGCTCCAACGACACCGATTATCGTTTTCGCCCACATTCAGCATTTGCCCACCTGACTGGCCTTGGCGTCGATCACGAACCGGAGGCTGTTCTTGTGATGCAACCGGTGGCAGAAGGCACCGGTGATGATGGCAGTAACCACGAGGCAACATTATTTTTCCGGCCGCTTGCCGGCCGTGATTCAGAAGAATTCTATTCCAACACCAAAACCGGTGAATTTTGGGTTGGCCCAGTCCCCACCTTGCAAGAGCTCAACCAGCGCACCGGTCTGCCCACTAAGGATCTCACCGAATTAGAGTACTGGGTGACCGTTGATGCTGGTGTTGTTGAAATCGGTGGGACACGGATTCGCTTGGTTCGCGAAACCGACCAGAACATGGATGCACTGGTCGATACCTCACGGATTAATACCGGAGTAGATCTGGAGACCTCAGATGCACTCGATGGCGAACTTGCCGAATTCCTATCAGAACTACGCCTCATTAAAGATGAGCACGAGATCGCAGAAATGCGCGGCTCAGTCGAGTCAACCATCCGTGGTTTCGAAGACATCGTGCGTGCTATCCCCCAGGCCACCAAACATGACCGCGGTGAGCGGGTCATTGAAACAGCCTTCTTTGCTCGTGCCCGCCTTGAAGGCAACGATCTGGGTTACGACACCATTGCAGCGGCAGGAAATAACGCCACGGTCCTGCATTGGATCCGGAATACCGGTGCGGTCAATGATGGCGATCTGGTGCTGGTCGATGCCGGAGTTGAAGCTGACTCACTCTATACCGCCGACATCACACGGACGCTGCCGGTCAATGGAACATTCAGCCAGGTGCAAGCAAGGATTTACAACGCCGTGCTGGAAGCCGCAGACGCAGCCTTGGCAGCAGCCAAGCCAGGGGTCCTCTTCCGGGATATTCATTCCACCGCGATGGAGGTCCTGGCGCATCACTTATCCGACTGGGGCATCCTACCGGTGTCAGTCGAGGAAGCCTTGTCTGCAGAGGGCCAGCAGCATCGTCGGTGGATGCCACACGGCACGTCTCACCACCTAGGTTTGGATGTCCACGACTGTGCTCAGGCTCGCCGGGAAATGTACCTTGATGCGCCGTTACGCCCCGGCATGATCTTTACCATCGAACCTGGTCTATATTTCAAGAACGAGGATCTGGCGATTCCGGCAGAATACCGTGGCATCGGTGTTCGCATTGAAGACGATATTCTGGTCACTGACGATGCGGCAGAGTCGCTCTCAGGCCATCTGCCACGTACGGTCCAAGACATTGAGTCCTGGATGGCACAGTTGTGGAATTCCTAGCGTTGCTCTGAGGAATCTTGTTCGGACTGCTCCGGATCCTCACCGGTTTCCTGATGTGCTGACTCGTCGACCCGCACTCCAAACTGCGGTCGGCCATCTGGCAGGTCTGGGATACCCCGGGAGGATTCGGTGTCATCCGAGGCGGCCGGCTCCTGTGCCGAGACTGTCGAATCAGTTGACGGCTGTGTCGGTGGATGTGCCGCAGGCGGTGGCGTCGTGGTTTGCCCCCTGGGCTGGGAACCTAGAGCCGAAGTCACCTCGCCGGCAACAGCGTTGTCCACGACGATGTCGTATGACACAGCCGACATTGAGGGGATGATGGCGTATTTGAGTTGTTTGCGGCGCATGACCTCACCGATCACGCCGAACAGTACCCAGATCACGGCGCCCATGACCACGGTAGAGCCCAATGTCATTGCCACACCTTGTCCACCAGACATCATGCTAATCAGTAAGCCGATGAACAAACCGAAAAAGGCGCCTTGGAGCGCACCTCGTCCGGCGACGGCAGCGTAACTTGGCCGGTGACGCAATCGATAGACGGAACGCAGATCACGTCCTACGATAGATAGAAACCGCGGATCAACACCTGCATCTACCGCCTTATCAATCGCTACCATCGCTGCTTCGTAAGACGTGTAGTTGCCGACCAGCTGCCCTTGCGGCAGTGGCGACCCAATTTGTGCTCCAGGACCAATCATACTCATAGCTCCATTTTCTACCCTGTGGTCCCGACTTTCCACCACTAGCCGCACTTTGAGCTGTGAGCAAGGAGAATAGTGACCGATGATGAACACCACCGACCTCTACCCGACAGGTCTCCTCGCCCCAGACGTGGTCCCAGAATCTGCTCAACAGACCGCGGCCTGGCAGGCGCTCGCCACGGTCATTGACCCTGAGATCCGACAGCCCATCACAACACTGGGCATGGTCTCAGCTGTTGAATTCTCCGAAACCGATGACATCACCGTGGTCATTCGGTTGACCATCGCCGGCTGCCCGATGCAAGACACCATTCATAATGATGTTGCAAAAGCACTCGCCCGTGTCGCAGCCGGTGAGGTCAGCGTGCGGCTCACCTCGATGACCCCGGAGCAGCGGGTCGCCCTCCAGGAGAACCTGACGGCGAACCGTCCCAGAAATCCTTTCGGCAAAGAGTCACTCACCAAGATCTATGCCGTCGCATCCGGCAAGGGCGGGGTTGGCAAATCAACGATCACCGCAAATCTGGCGGTGGGGCTCGCCGATCGGGGACTTTCTGTGGGACTCATTGACGCAGACATCCACGGTTTCTCGATACCCGGGTTACTCGGCATTACAACGAAACCCACTAAGGTCCAAGACTTAATCATGCCGCCTGTGGCTTACGGGGTAAAAGTCATGTCTATCGGCATGTTTTTGGATACCGATCAGCCGGTCGCCTGGCGAGGGCCGATGCTCCACAGAGCGTTAGAACAGTTTGTGACTGATGTGTATTGGGGCGATCTCGATGTGCTGCTGATTGATCTACCACCGGGCACCGGTGATATTGCGATTTCAACCGCGCAGCTGCTCCCCACTGCTGAACTATTGGTCATTACGACTCCTGAACACACCGCCGCACAGGTGGCCGCTCGGGCGGGTCAGCTGTCGACACAAACTGACCAACCGGTTTCTGGTGTTATTGAGAATATGGGACCAATGCGACTGCCCGACGGCACAACCATCGATGTGTTTGGCTCTGGTGGGGGTCAAGCTGTTAGCGAGCGCCTGACCCAGGTCCTTGAACAAGATGTTGAGTTATTGGGGTCCATTCCACTCGATCCAGTACTGCGTGCCGATAGTGAACAGGGCACGCCCACCATCGTGACCTCACCTGCATCCGGGGCCGGACAAGCGCTTGGTGGCATCGTGGCCAAGCTGGCGAGCACACCTCGCGGCTTATCCCGCCGGAAATTACCGGTAACGGCCAGACACACGCGCCATTAGGACGCGAGCATAAGCAGCGTAAAGCTGATCAGCATCCAGACGTGCGTTAAGTTGCCTCCGCGTCAAAGGGCGTCCCCAGAGCTGCCGGAACTTCGGATTCAACGTTTGTTTGCGCAGCGGCTTCTTCAGCAGCAACCAGATCAACAGGGTTTTCTAACACCGGCTGATCTGCTTCTCGCGCGTCGGGCAAGGCAGCGTCTGCACTAGATTTTGGTTGACTGGGATCAGGGAACTGTGACTGTTGTTCCAGCTGATCTATGGGAACCGCTGCGGCCATGATCTCCGCTTGCGATAGTGCCGGTCGTTCTACCGGTTTTTGGCTGACGGTATCTGCAGCATCTTGAACAGTATTTTTAGCATCTTTCATGGATGCTTCGATATCTTCGATCGGTTCTGAGAGTGCTTCACGGATGACTCGACGCGGATCATACTGGCGTGGATCATATTTTTGCCAGTCAACTTCATCAAAGTCAGTGCCAGTTTCTTCTTTGAACTGCTCCTTTGCACCTTCGGCAAAGACGCGTGCCTTGTGGATCCATTCGCGAAGGGTACGCAAGTATTGTGGGATCTTTTCTGGCCCCAACAGCATCAAGGCAAGCACGATTAAGACAATGAGCTCGCCACCATTAATACCGAAGATGTTCATACTGGCTACAGCTTACCCGAAAGAGATATTGTCAGGTGCTTCAAGAGGCCGAGTTATCGACCCAGGAGACGATCAACACCGCGTTCGAAACGTTGGCTGACGCCTTCGCGCATATCGGAGCTCCCGCTGCTTAAGCGCGATTTCTCTTCCACATAAAGGGTGGACATGATGCCGGCGGCGTAGTCGGAGTCTGATGTCGAGTCGACCCGGTACTGAGATTTATTGGTGGCCATATAGGCGGTCCAAGAACCGTCTGGGTACGTGTAGAGCCAGACGTCTTCAGCAACCGGCAGGGAGACTTCAATGGCAGCAGAGTCGGTAAAGTCGAGTGCACTACACGCTGCAACACTGCCGTCATCCTGCTCCACTCGGCATTCACGCACAACGGTTTGGTCTTCTGCATCGACTGACGAACCATTAAATAACGATACGACGTTGACTTGTCGGTCTTCTTCGTCGACGACTGCAGATTCAAAACTCATGCCCAGGGCTTGGAATTGTGGGATCGTCCAACCGGCTGAGCGCAGTTCACTCACGGAGCTCAGTTGGACCGGTGTGCCTTCAATACCAAGTGGGGCACTGTTATAGGACAGCTGCGCGCTCGGGGAGTTAAAATCTTCTGGGATCTCTGTCGAATCATCGCTGGGGGTGGGACGGATCAGTTCCTGCGGGTCCGCTTGTACAACTTCAACGTCTTCGGGAACGAGAGCAGGTACTCCAGAATTCGCAGTATCGGAATTTTTGCTACCACCAAGAACCCATAACCCTACGACTAACCCCACGACGACTAAGCTGACGATGCTCGCCCCTGCAACGAACTTCCAGCCAGATACACCTGTGGTCTTCATCACCGCGGGTTCTACCGGCACAAAATGTGTGCTTGATGATGGGGATCTTATTGGTTCTTCGTTCGAAATACGGTCGAGTTGCTGAGTCACAGAAAGTGCGGACGAGCGTTGTTCGACTTCTTCAGCACAACTGGTGCACACTGCCAAGTGTGCACGCATTCGTTTGTCGCCGGATGCCGACAGTTGACCCTCTAAGAACGCGTCGAACTTGGAGCGTGGATGAAAAGAGAAGCTAGGAGCACTTCTACTCATTCAACATATCCTTGCTTCCATGGTCGATTCAATGATTCATTTCAAAACTGTTGTTATTTCATTGTCACAAATGATTCTGAGAATATTCTGAAATATTGGTGGTTGTTTCTCATGAGGCAGATATCGGTAGAGGCTACCTCTACAATGAAGTGTGCAGACTAGGTGCATATGATCACGACCCACGGGAGTAGACAGTTATGAAGGCGCTGAGCCCCCAACAGACCGGCAAACATGCAAGCTGGGCTTTTGCTGAAGCGCGTCCGATCGAGGACGACGTGTTGTTGATGGCACGGGACCGGTCGGCGGAACTTGGCATTACGCCGGTTTCTGAAGGCACTGCCGCATTACTGACGTTCTTGTCTTCTGCGGCTCGACCACAAACCATGGTCGAACTCGGCACAGGGGCAGGGGTTTCTGGTTTAGCACTGATGCGTGGTGCACCCGATGGCGCGGTTTTAACAACGCTCGACCCGGATGCTGAAGCACAACGTGCTGCCCGTGAAGTGTTTGGAACCGAGGGGTACCCAAGTTCTACAACCCGGCTCATTGCAGGACGCGGCAGAACGGTCTTGCCCAAATTATCGGCCCGGGCTTACGACTTGGTGTTTCTTGATGCCGACCCTTTGCTTTTGGAATACCATGTCACCGAAGCAGCGCGTTTACTCCGCTCCGGTGGCATGATTATCATCCATGACGCCTTGGATCAGGACCGTGTGCCAAAACCTGCGGTGCGTGAGTCGGCGACCGTGATGTTACGTGACATTGGCAATGAGTTGCGCGACAATACTCAAGTATGGCGCACTTCAACGTTGGTACCGACCGGTACCGGACTTTTACTCGCGACGAAGCACTAGAGTCTGCAGGCTGGTTTAGGTTGCTGAGACAACCCCTGAGAGGGCAGCTTTGAGTTCTTGAGCTTCCTCGTCGTTAAGTTCAACGACCAGTCGTCCCCCACCGTCGGTGGGTATACGCATCACGAGCTTGCGTTGTTGACGGACTACTTCCATGGGGCCTTCACCGGTACGGGGCTTCATAGCAGCCATTACAGTTCCTTTCCTGATGCGTCATGACCGTGACGCAAGCGGGTGTTATATTCGCCAACATTATTCAGTGGATTGCTGCTGGCGTTCGACCATTTTCTGCAGCTGGGAAATCTGTTGATCGCGATCTTGCACGACAACGGTGAGACGCTCTAGCACCTGATCAACCTGATCGGTTCGGTAACCGCGAAGTCCAACAGCAAAACGAATGTCGCTGATATCTCGGGCTGCAATTTCATGTGCTTCAGGCAGCAGGACGGGAGGCAATGAAGGCAGCGGCTCGGCAAGCGGTTCAACCATGCCTCGATCTCCGCGAGTCATAATCATTGCTAACAATCCGATCACAAGTATGCCCAGCACCAGAATCTCAATCAACAATATTGCATCGCCCATAGGTCTATTGTCTCACGAAGTCACTTCTCGTGCTTGTGAGGCCCGAAAACACGGAGGATTTTCGACTAGTGTCTGATCGTGGCTAAAATACGACTGCAGAATTTTCCAAGGCTACCCAGCATTGCTGCGGCGATATGCGCTGCCCTAGTTATGACCGGTTGCGATAGCACGGACGAAGAGCCAGTTCCCTCCACAGACCAGGCGCAGCAACGAACCAATATCGGCATATCGCTTGGCGCACCAGGACTGATTTCCGGGATCGATCCGGCACACGTCTCTGGTGCTGAGATAGATTTGGCCGTGGCGCTCAGTCAGCAATTAGATATCATCAATTCAGCCGAAGACGTCACCTGGGTACCCATCACGGGATCGCAGTCCGCTACGGTATCGGAAGCCGATGAACTCGACATCACGGTCGGTCAATTTACCGGTGCGAGCCTAGACGAAGACATGGCATGGGTCGGTCCTTATCTCAATGTCGAGGCAGGTTTGCTAGTGCGTTCTGGCTCCACTGCGGAAGACGAGACTAGCCCAGACTACCTTGCGACCAAGACCATCAGGTCCATGGACGATCTGGATGATGCAGCCGTGTGCGTCGTCGCTGACTCCCTGGCCGATAGCGCAGCCTCTCCCCTAGAGCATCACACAACGCAACAAACAGTGACCGCGTGTGAAACGGGCCTGCGCTCTGGTCGCTACGATGCCATCGCCGCCGACGACGTGCAGTTAGCAGGCCTATTAGAAAGTTCAGCAACACCTGAGGCGTACGAGATAGTCGGGTGGAGTGACATGGCAGCGGACAGTGACGAAGAGCTCTCCGACCAGTTCCAAACTTCCGGGCAATATTGGATTGGCACAACCCCACAACACTGCGACGCGGCGGCAGCGGCGCTGCAGCAAGTGCTGACAGACGGTGTGGTCGAAGAACACTTGAGCCAGTGGAATGACGATCTTGACTATACGCCGGACTACGTTGAGGCAGACGAAGTCACAACACAGCACTGTAATACTAAAACCTCATGACAAATCCCCGCAGCCTTTTGAGGTTGCGGGGATTTATTTTCTACTACTAGCGACTAGACACCTGGATAGCGGCGGAGGTCTTGACCAACATAGACCTGGCGTGGACGTCCGATGCGAGTTTCTTTGTCCTCGATCATTTCACGATACTGGGCGATCCAGCCTGGCAGCCGACCAATGGCAAACAACGGGGTGAACATCCGCGGTGGGAAGCCCATGGCGCTATAAATGAGGCCTGTATAGAAGTCGACGTTCGGGTACAGTTTGCGTTCCACGAAGTAGTCGTCGTTGAGGGCCTTTTCTTCCAGACGCATCGCGATTTCGAGACGTTCGTCACCGGCACCGAGTTTGTTGAGAATCTTTTCGGCGGTGGATTTGACGATACGCGCGCGTGGATCGTAGTTCTTGTAGACCCGGTGGCCAAAGCCCATCAGACGAATGCCTGATTCTTTGTCTTTGACTTTGTCCATGAATTCTTCTGGGGACAGACCCTCGTCTTTGATCTGGTCCAGCATGTTCAATACGGCCTCGTTGGCGCCACCGTGCAGTGGCCCGAACAGGGCGTTAATACCGGCAGAGATGGATCCGAAGATGTTGGCGTGTGATGAACCGACCAGACGGACCGTGGAGGTCGAACAGTTCTGCTCGTGGTCGGCGTGCAGGATGAGCAGCATGTCGAGTGCATCGACAACGTCCTGGTCGAGTTCATACGCTTCGGTAGGCACACCGAAGGTCAGACGGAGGAAGTTTTCTGTGAGGTTGAGGGAGTTATCCGGGTACAGGAATGGATGACCGATGGACTTCTTGAAGGCGTAGGCTGCCAGGACCGGCACCTTGGACATCAGCCGGATGGTGGAGATATGGACTTGCTCTTCGTCGAAAGGATCCAGGGAGTCTGCATAAAACGTGGACAGTGCAGAAACGGCTGACGATAAAACGGCCATTGGGTGAGCGTTGCGTGGGAAACCATTGAAGAAGTCTTTGATGTCTTCGTGCAACATAGTGTGTTCACGAATGTTGGTATCCCAGTTCGACAGCTCATCGGCTGTGGGCAGCTCGCCGTAGATGAGCAGGTAGGCGACTTCTAAAAATGACGAGTTCTTTGCCAGATCTTCAATTGGGTAACCGCGGTAGCGCAGAATGCCGGCATCACCATCGATGTAGGTGATAGCAGACTGAGCGTTTGCAGTATTCATGAAACCTGGGTCGTAGGTGACCGACTGGGTGTCGCGCAGAACTGAACCAATGCTGAGACCGTCGTTGCCGACCGCTGCCTCAACACGTGGAAGATCTACGTCGATGTCGCCTACAGTCAACTTGCCGTCATGTTTTTCAGTCATGGTTTTCCCTCTTGTCTGTGCAGTGTAATCTGTGCACTTCGGCCACAGGTTCGGTGGCACTATCGGTTATGTCTCTGCCGTACAAATTTATCAACTTTGGTGACGCTTAGTACATTATGGCCAAGCGTTGTAATCTATATCCCTGCGTTCAGCCGAGTCGCTGCCTGCTCAATTGCATCGTTGGACGCTGTGATAGATGCTCGAATGTAACCGTTGCCCGCTGCCGAGTAGAACACGCCCGGTCCAACCAGGATTCCGGCCTCGGCAAACCGCGACACCAGCTCCCAAGAGTCGTCAGCGCTGGGATTGCTAACGCGCGGATCGCGAATCCACAGGTACAGGCCTGCTTCGGAATGTTCCACCGTCAACCCCGCTGTTGCAATAGCAGCCATGAGGTGTTCCCGACGTTTGCGATAGCGATCTTTTTGGTCGATCACGTGGTGCTCATCGGCTAGTGCTGCGATCATGGCGTGCTGAATTGGACCGGGAACTACCATACCCGTATGGGAGCGCAGATTGATGAGTGCCGCAATACGTTGTTCGTCGCCGGCGACAAAAGCCGCTCGATACCCGGCCATATTCGATTGTTTCGATAGTGAATACACGGAGAGCAGATCGCGAAGGTCTCCCCCGGTCACGTCCGGGTGCAGGATCGACGGGATGGGTGTGTCTTCCCACCGGCCCCAACCAAGTTCTGCATAACACTCGTCAGAAGCAACGACCGCTCCGATGGTTCGTGCTTCCTGCACGATGGTGGCCAGTGTTTGAACGTCTTGGACGATGCCGGTGGGGTTGGCTGGGGAATTGACCCAGACCAATTTGACCTTGGCGCGGGTTGTGGCATCGAGTTCAGCAAGCGAATCGGCAGTAACCGACGTCGCGCCGACAATTTTGGCCCCAATGTCATAGGTCGGGTACGCGATGGTCGGGTACACGATGACATCATCGGGACCTAAGCCCATCAGGACCGGTAGCCAAGCAATAAATTCCTTGGAGCCCACCGTGGCGGCCACGTGGTCTTTGGTGAGGCCGGGGACCTCGCGTCGCCGGCTATACCATTCGGCGATGGCGGTACGCAGTTGATCAGTACCGGATGCCCCCGGGTATCCCGGCCAGTTTGTTGCCGCTTGCAACGCAGTTTGGATGACCTGCGGTGTGGGATCGACCGGAGCGCCGATGGACAGATCGACCATACCGTCGGGGTGCTTACTTGCCGACTGTTTATAGGGGGCTAGAAGACGCCACGGGTACTGGGGCAGGTCAAGCATTAGACGTTTTGTTCCTGGAACGGCAAGGCGGCCACCAGGGGGTGGTCTTTTTCAATGAGTCCAAGTTTTGCGGCGCCACCGGGTGATCCGATGTCGTCGAAGAATTCAACATTAGCGTCGTAGTAGTCGGCCCACTCTTCCGGGGTGTCATCCTCGTAGTAGATCGCTTCAACCGGGCAGACAGGTTCACAGGCCCCGCAGTCAACGCATTCATCCGGGTGGATGTACAGCATGCGTTCGCCTTCATAAATACAATCGACAGGGCATTCGTCAATACATGACTTATCCTTCAGGTCGACACACGGTAAGGCGATTACGTAGGTCATTTGGGTGCTGCTCCTTCACACTTTGTTGTTCCGACAGTCTACCGGTTATCCAACGCAGTGGCACTCGAATGTAGGCTCACGTCCTCGTAGCGATCGGTTGCTTGTTCACGAAGATGACGTACCTGTCGGCTGACCAAGAGTACGGAGATCATGGTCAGTATGACGACGCCTGCATGCCAGACCAGGGTGGCGATGACTAGGTGCGGCACGAACTGCCAGGTTTGAGCATTCATTGCCACGCTGAAATGGTTGCCAGGTAGTAATCCGGTCATCGCCGCAAGTGTGGCATATTGGGAAATACCGGTCAGACCTGGGGCCAGCATATTGGCGGTCATCAGTCCTGTCCACCACTGCCCCAGCCCGGCAACCAGCATGGCCAGGGCCACGCCCCAGGGAAGACCGAAACTCCCGGTCCACCACGAGTTCAGATGCATCACGGTACCGATGGCACCGGTAACGATGCCTACCCCCACTGTGCCAAGGATCCAGCCAACACCCAGGCTGGCAGAAGTTTTACTGGGCTTCGGCGCGTGCCCGAGCTCGGGCGAGTTTGACACGTTCGTTTGCATCCAGCACAACCTTACGAATCCGGATTGCCTCCGGAGTTACTTCTACACATTCATCGTCGCGGACCCATTCCAGGGACTCTTCCAGGGTGAGCACACGCGGTGGAGTCAACCCCTCAAAGTTATCCGATGAGGCAGCTCGCACGTTAGTCTGTTTCTTTTCACGCACGACATTGACTTCCATGTCCTCGTTACGGGAGTTCTCCCCGACCACCATGCCACTATAGACTTCCTCGCCCGGCTGGACGAAAAACTCGGCACGTTCTTGCAGGTTGATCATCGAATACGGGGTGGCGGTACCGGCACGGTCCGAGACGATCGAACCGCTAGAACGGTAGACAATGTGGCCGGCCCATGGCGCGAAACCGGCACCGTAAGACGATGCGATACCTGCGCCACGGGTTTCGGTTAAGAAGCGTGTGCGGAAACCGATGAGGCCACGTGCTGGCACTTTGAAATCCATTCGAACCCAGCCGGTACCGTTATTGACCATGTTCTCCATGACGCCCTTACGTCCTGCCATCAGCTGGGTAATGGATCCCAAGTGTTCTTCTGGCAGATCGATGGTCATGATTTCCATCGGTTCGTGGAGCAAGCCGTCGATTTCCTTGGTGACGACCTGGGGCTTGCCGATGGTCAGTTCGAAACCTTCACGACGCATCTGCTCGACCAGAATCGCTAAGGCCAGTTCACCACGACCTTGCACTTCCCAGGTGTCTGGGCGATCGGTTGGCAGCACTTTCAGCGATACGTTACCAATGAGCTCGCGGTCCAGACGATCTTTCACCTGTCGTGCGGTCACCTTGGCACCTTTGACCTTGCCGGCGAGCGGGGAGGTATTGATACCGACGGTCATCGAAATCGACGGCTCGTCAATGGTGATCTGTGGCAGTGGTTTAGGATCGTTGGGATCGGTGAGGGTATCGCCGATCATGATGTCTTCGATACCGGCTACAGCCACGATTTCGCCTGGGCGAGCAGATTCTGCCGGAACGCGTTCCAAGCCTTTGGTTTCTAACAGCTCGGTAATTTTAACATTCTTGATGCCCTGCTCTGAGGACCAGGCCACAGTCTGATTCTTATTCAATGTGCCGTTGCGTACACGCAAGAGTGCCAGTCTTCCGAGGAAGGACGAGTAGTCCAGGTTGGTCACGTGTGCCTGCAGCACTTCGCCCTCGGTATAGGTCGGGGCCGGAATATGTTCCATAATCGTGGCGAACAGTGGTTCCAGATCTTGACTGTCCGGCAGCTCACCATCGGCGGGCTGTTCGGTGGACGCGACCCCGGCTTTACCCGAGGCGTAGACGACCGGCACGTTCAGCACGGCGTCTAAGTCCAAATCTGGGACGTCTTCTGCAACATCTTCGGCCAAGCCTAATAACAGGTCCATGGAATCGGAGACGACGCCGTCAATGCGAGCATTGGGACGGTCAACTTTATTGACGACCAGAATGACCGGCTTTTTGGCTTCGAGTGCTTTACGCAGCACAAAACGTGTTTGTGGCAGGGGGCCTTCGGAGGAGTCGACGAGGAGCACGACGCCATCGACCATGGAGAGTCCACGTTCGACTTCACCACCGAAGTCAGCGTGCCCCGGGGTATCGATGACGTTAATGGTCACTTCTTCGCCGTTGGAGGCAGGACCCGAGTAGAACACGGTGGTGTTCTTCGCCAGAATCGTGATGCCCTTTTCTTTTTCCAGTTCACCAGAGTCCATCACACGGTCGCCAACATCTTTGTGGTCGCCGAATGCACCGGTCTGGGTCAACATGGCGTTGACCAGGGTGGTTTTGCCGTGGTCTACGTGAGCGACGATGGCAACATTTCGGAGATCTTCGCGTGTGGTGGTCTGATTGGTCATGGGCATACCTCGTTTGAAGGTAGAAAATGAAGGGTTTGCAGGGGCCGAAGATACCTAGGGTGTGTACGTGACGACCACGGTACTAGTGTAAAGCACAGTGGGACTCATGCAAGAAGTTCCACATCGCGGCGCTGTACGTGACGAAACACAGCGTTCCAGGTAGAACTGTGCTTATGCCACAAAACACACCGCACGCATCAACGCCAAAACCTCTCACGCTGGGGTTGATGTTCCTTTCCATTCTAGCCCTGGCGTTGAATCTTCGTGCCGCCGCAAGTTCCGTTGGTCCCCTCCTGGCTGAAATCGGTCGGGGCATGGATTTCGGTGGCGGTGCCCTGGGGTTTTTGACCTCCCTGCCCGGTTTGATTTTCGGTGTAATGGGCCTGTTCGCGGTGCGTATTGGGCGGCGTTTGGGTATCTCGATGACCTTGCTGCTGTCGGCTGCCGCTCTGACCCTGGGGATCGGGCTACGAGCCTGGGTCGATAATGCCTGGCTATTCCTTGGACTATCTGTTTTGGGGCTCACGGGCATTGCGGTAGCTAACGTCTTGATGCCGGCTTGGATCAAAATTCATGCCCGCCAGCATACGGTCAAACTCATGACCGTCTATTCGGTGTGCGTGGTAGCGGCAGGGTCCCTCGGGGCTGCGGCAACGGCACCCCTGGCCCAGCTCTTTGCTGCTGTTTTCAATACCGAAGTGGGCTGGCGTGGAGCACTGTCCACCTGGGGCCTGGTGGCCTTATTCCCGTTGGTGTTGTGGTGGATTATCGTCAAGAAGATTGGCTATGACTACCCGCAGTACTCTGCACATGCCGTGCCGGCCAAGCCGATGTACCGTTCCAGTGCGGCCTGGGCTATGACGGCGTTCTTTGCTTTGCAATCCACCCAGGTCTATGTTCAGTTTGGCTGGCTTCCACAGATTTATCGTGACGCCGGTGTCAGCTCGACCGAGGCTGGGTTGCTGCTGGCAGCAACGGCACTCATTGGACTGGTGGGGAGCTTACTGATGCCCACCGTGGTGGATCGGTCCAAACGGTTGTGGGTATGGCCGGTTATGTTCGGGGTAGTGAGCACGATCGGTTATTTGGGCCTGTATTTGTGGCCTGCCGAAGGACGCTGGTTATGGGTCCTCTTATTGGGTCTGGGCGGGATGGCGTTTGCAACAGCGATCTCCCTGATCCCGGCTCGTAGCGTCGACCCAGAAATTACGGCTCGACTGTCGGGTTTTGTGCAGCCGGTCGGCTATATTCTCGCCGGGATTGGACCGTTAGGTGTCGGCATGTTGTATTCGGCATCTGGCTCCTGGACCAGCACGTTGATCTTGTTGATGGCCACAGGTGTTGGCATGTCCGTTGCCGGGGCGTTTGCTGCCCGAAATATTACCGTGGATGAGCAGCTCTAGTTTATTTCTGCTTCGTCTAAGGTGGCCGTGGCCCGACGGGTTTCGCCATTTTCGGTCTGCCAGACCACCTCGACTTCATCTCCCGGGTTATGATCGCGAACAAAGCGGGAAATAAAAGAAGAGTTCACAACATCCTCACCATCGATTTCAACCAGCACATCCCCGGGTTTCAGCCCAATGACGTCGCCGGCAGAGCCGGACGTGACCTCCATAACGCGAGCACCGCCGTCTGGCTCAGAAGAAACCACGATGCCAAGCGCCCCACCGGAGCCGATGACCACTCCCCCAGATTCGTCACCGTCGAGTACTTGCTCAACGACCTCGAGGGCGCTAACGATCGGTACCGCGTAGCCGAACGCGTCTTCGGTGTTGTTGGTCTCTTGGCTGGCGGCTGTTGAAATGCCAATCACCTGACCGTTGCTATCGACCGTTGGTCCACCGGAGTAGCCGGGCACAATATCGGCGGTAATCATGATGAGGTTTTCATACCACTGACCACGTGAGCCAGGTTCTGGAGGTTCAATGTGGATGGTCTCGTTGAGTCCGCCGACTTCGCCAACCACCGAGGTGAGGTATCCCTGTCCCCCGCCATTGCCAACGCCTGCGACCCGGTCGCCGACCTGTATGTTGCCGGCATGGATTGAGGCGACCGGTAAGGTCTCGTCCGTGTCGATTTGTAAGACTGCGATATCTTGTGCTGCGTCACGTCCCAGCACGGTGGCAGAATACTGTTGATCGGTATCGGCCATGGTGATGTTGACGGAGGTCGAGGATTCGACCACGTGGTAGTTCGTGATGGCCAGGCCGCTGGAGCTCACGACGACTCCGGTGCCAAAACCCATGTACTGGTAGACCTGGGTATCGACCATAAAAACACCGGGCGCAGATCCAACTTCTTGGCCTGGATCTAAGCCTGGTCCGGTATGTTGGCCGCCTGCTTCCCAATCCACGGCGATGCCTTCGTGAACGTGGTCGAGTCCTGCAATAAGACTGTCGACAGATCCTTCTGCATCAGGCACGACCTGTGGTGTTTGAGGTTCTGGGTCAAAGAATTCTTGGACGGGATTACTCTGGCTATCCCAGTCAAAAATTTGTGCAAGTAAACCGATCAACAAGAAGGCGAAGCCCAGCACGCCCGCCCCGGTGATCAGTGCATTGACAGGACCACGTCGTCTAGGTTGCCGATAGGCGGGCTCTGCCGGTTCAACACCGTGTGAAAAATATGGGATCTGGCGGGATTCATCGCGTGATGCATGCGGCGAATATACCCAGCGGGGGTCATACCGCGGATCACCGCCCGGGCCCACTGTTGGCGGCCCGGGCGGTGATGGCGGTGGTGGATCAGCCCAGTGTTCCCGACAAGATTGGGCTTCGTTGCGCCGCGGGGGTTCATCATCGGGGAAGTATTGCTGATTCACTAGGGAGTTTTTATCTTGGGGGCATTAAGCGCCCAGATGTTCCATAACGTCGTCGTAATTTGGTTCGTTGGTAATTTCGTCAACGAGCTGCGTGTAGGTGACTTCACCTTCGGGGTTTACCACGATGACGGTACGAGTCAACAGACCGGTCATGGGTCCGTCAGCCAGCTCTACGCCGTAGTCCTGCCCGAAGGCCGAACGGAATGCAGAAGCGGTGTGGGCGTTCTCGATGCCTTCGGCACCACAGAAGCGACCTTGGGCAAATGGGAGGTCCATGGAGACGTTGAGGACGACGGTGTTGTCGAGTTTGGCGCCGCGTTCGTTGAATTCACGCACGCTTGCTGCACAGACCCCGGTGTCTAGCGATGGGAAGATGTTCAGCAGGACCCATTTGCCGGCATAGTCTGCTAGCTTGACCTCAGAAAGATCGGTGCTCACGAGTGTGAAGTCGGGGGCTTTGGATCCGACCGCTGGGATCTCGGCGACGGTGTTGACAGAGTTACCTTGGAATTTTGTAGTAGCCATATACCTACCTTAGGCGTCGCAACTACATTTTATCGACGGGTGTTCGCCGCACAGTGGAAAGATTTCTCGCGTTACGGTGCTCACACCACATTTAGTGTCCATAGTTGGCGGCTGGCTCTGGCAGACCAAAGACCCGGTCGAACGTCCAGGCGTAGATAGCCGTATAGATCAAAAAGAAGATCAACAGCACAACTTCCAGCATGAAGGCTTCGATGAGACTGACACCCAGCACCCACGCGATGGCAGGAACCAGCATGAGGATAAGGCCGCCTTCAAAGAGCACAGCGTGGCTGACACGCATGTACCAGGGTCGGTGGGTCACGCCGATACGGCGTTCAAAGGCTTCAAAACCCCAGTTAAAAATGAGGTTCCAGGTCAAGGCCACGGTCGATGAGATGACACCAACGATAAAGGAAGCACTGGAGTCATTGCCCAACAGTGCCAGAATGACGGTTGTGAAGCCGACGGCGAGCACTTCGAATATCACAGCATAAGTGATGCGACGGCCTAATGGTGATGGGAAGATGCGCCGCCCAACGAGCGCATCCCGACCACCGGGGCCCACCGGAACGTCAGGGATGGCCACTGCGGGATCTTGTTGTGTAGTCACGCCCGTTAGGGTATCAAATTTGCTTGCCAGGGGCACCGCTACTCATTGGCAGCGGAATATTTAGGCGTCATCGTATCGTCCAGCGATGTAGTACTTCAGTGTTTCAATAAAGTGTTTGGGCTGTTCGGCATGAATCCAGTGACCGGCATCGCGGATTTGTATCCGACGTGTCATTGGAAAGAGTTCGCGCATGATCTCGCCGGATTCATCGTTAATGTAATCGGAATGTTCGCCCTTGATCCACAACACCGGGTGGTCCTCGAAGGTCCCGTCGACATCAGGGAAGCCCACGATGGTGTCTAAGTGCTCATACAACATGTGGATATTGGGTTCCCATTGAAAGCCGTGGTTGTCGTCGCGGACAAGGTTCTGAAGCAAAAAGCCGCGCACTGCGGCGTCATCGATATCTTGTTTGATGGCAGCATGTGCCTCTCTGCGCGAGGTGATATCGGTGAGATCAACTTTCGACAACAAAGTACCCAGCAGGTGTTTGAATTCACTGGTACTAGAGCTGGTTGGGGCAATATCTTCAATGATGAGACCGGCTAACAGTTCTGGATGGCGCAGGGCCAGCAGCATGGCAACCTTGCCACCCATGGAGTGGCCCAACACGACGGCTGGCTCTTGGTTACAGAAGTCCCGACGCAATTCATCGGCGACAAGATCAGCCATTTCAACGTAATCGAATCCGTCAGTCCAGCACGAAACACCGTGATTTGGGAGGTCGACCAGTAGTGCGGTGGTGGATTCCGTCATCCCCTTGGCGATCGTCGTGAAGTTCTTCCCACGGCCCATCAGTCCGTGAAGAAATACGACCCGTTGAGGACCGCCTTCGATGAGTTCAGTATGGATACCAGCGGCAGGGTCCGAACAGTTCAGCATGTCCCCCAGCCTAATGATTTCTTATACGTTTGGGTCGATTGGGTCGCCACTCCACCGGTATTCGATAACGCGGCGCGGATTTCTGCGGTGCTCGTGGCGGTTGCGAGTGTGGTTGATAACCCCGAGGGTAAAGAGTATTCCAGCAATCACCACGCTCACCGTGCCGATCAGGATTCCTGCGATGGCCGTGCTGTTCATGATGTAGTCACTTCCGTCGCTGAGCAGCCCAAAGTGTTCGCAGGAGATCTTATAGGTGCCTTCGGTGGCCTCGAAATTTGTGTAGATCACGTGGTTGACGCCAGTGAGACCGTAACCAGATGTGTCGATTTCTGATTCGTGCGCCAACTGAGACGAGGTTTGGGCCGGCACCTCGTCGCCGTGTTCATCGATCACCGCGCATGCCTCAGATTGCTCAGCCGACGAGGGTTGGCTCGGATTATCGGAGAAAGACAGCAGGACATAGCTTGCGTCGTCGAGTTCAACGGGGGCCGCAATCGGGCCGATTTCGATGCCTGATTCAAAAACATCTTCATAGCTGGCGGATACCTCACTGAAGTTGTTGAGGATGCCAGATACCGTCAGCACAATGGCTGTGACCAGCCCGATCACGCCCACGATGATACTGCCCAGAATGAAACCAACGACGTGTCGTCTCGGATGGGCCGTTGCGGATTGGGTCATGCCTGGGGCGGCTGTTGCCCATACTGCTGTGGTGGTACGCCGTATCCCGGATAGCCGCCATGGTGTGGTCCCGACGGTGGCATCTGGCGCTTAGATTTGGACCGAACAACAGCGCCGATAATGGTAAGCACCAGACCGGCCAGGAAGATCACGACACCGGCGATCACCGAGCCGACAACACCGAAGATCCCACCGAGTGGGGCCATTCCACCGATTGCAACCGGATAGGAAGAACACGAAATTTCGTAGGTGCTGCCTGCCTCAGAGCTAAAGGATTGCACTGCCTTGTAGTCGAGGTCGTTTGTTGAAACCGAGGACGACATGTTGTTACTGACAATGTTCTCACCGGATTCATCGGTCACTTCACAGGTGATCGAACCGCCTGCCGCACCGGTTTGGTAGATATACCACTGGTTGTCCCCCAGACCGTCCATGGTCACCGACTGCTGAATTTCGTAGGTGTTGTCTTCGAATTGTTCAAACTGACCAACGGCCGAGAAACCAAAGATCAAGGCACCGGCGATCCCGCCGATAATCCCAACAGCCATCAAAATGATGCCCCAGGTCAAACGTCGTTTGCCTCGGCGTCGGCCGGGTTGCTGTGGCACATGATCTGCTGGCTGTGGTTGACCCGGATTGTATCCTGGTTGCGGTGGCCCCTGCGGGGGTTGTTGATATGACATGATTCCTCAAAATGATGATGTTCGATGCATCGTTCGGCAGAGCCGTCTATCAGATACTGCACCTAGGCTGGCAAATTTTCAGTGTTCCTCCGCGGAAATCACGGCAAGGTGTCTACCCTGCCAACCATATCGCAGGCAACGGTCGTGAGATGCGACCATTACCGTCAACGCCGAGCTTGTCGCGGAACTTCCGATCCCACAAGGTTTACGCTACAGTCCAGATGTAGCCCTGATCACACATTAGGGTGGCGACAAGGAGACGACGTGACACAGCGGCACACTCGTGCAATCGCAGTATCGACCGATCAGGCAGCCTCGGTCCCTGCTCCAGCAGCAACCCCAACAGTGGCGCATTCGGACCATACGGCGCGGCGCCGCACCACCGCGGTGTTTACGGTGGTGGCCTTCCTACTGTTAGCCGCTGGCTGGTCGACAAACCACTTCGCCACCATGATCGCTGTGCTCCGCGACCAAGAACTCTTCACCCCGATTGTGGTGAACGCTGCCTTTGGAATCTACGCGGTAGGCCTGGTGCCGAGCCTGCTGATCGGTGGTATATTGGCCGACCGCCTGGGCTCCCGCCCGGTAGTTCTTACCGGCGCATTAGCCGCCGCGACCGGAAATATGCTGATCTTGTTATGGCAGACGACCCCGGGTCTGTTTCTGGGTCGACTCGTTATTGGCTTGGGTGTTGGTCTGGCCATTAGTGCAGGCACCGCCTGGGCCGGGCGACTGAAAGGCGCCACAGGTATGGTGCTCGCTGGGATTCTGTTGACCGCAGGATTTGCGCTGGGGCCCATAGCTTCGGGGGTACTGGC
>DHCFI07803__coassemble_1319_pt1 | contig 23853 bp, 21 predicted proteins | sample DHCFI07803__metabat2_high_PE_025 | metagenome-assembled genome bin DHCFI07803
AAGTGTGCAATGCGCGATCTCCCGACGCTATCCACTTAGCACGGTAGTGATCCGGTGACCACGACACGAAGAACGCCCAGATCCGGTCGCCATCTTTCAAGAAGAAGAACAGGATCACCAGCAGCAGCACCAAGCTGGTAAAGAAGGTTCCAGCGGCACTAATCGTGGTGACAGCACCGGTACCAAATTCGGCAGACGTCAAAAAGCCGGTCACGGTGTCGATCGCTGAGTCAATTTGTTCTTGTCCAAAAGAAATACCGAGGCTATCGGTGATATTGGTGGCCCAGGAACGGAGCTGGTTGAATCCTTGAACCGCTTGATCAACCAGTGTCTGCCATTCATTCATGACAGAAAATACCAGCCCGGTGCCAATGCCTCCCAGTACCAGCAGTGAGCCCAGGAAGACGGTCCAGGCGGCCAAAATATTCGACATGACCTTGCGGCACAACCGGACCAGCGGCCACAGCGCGCACGCCAAAATAATACCGATCATCGTAGGGATGACGACAACGGTCAGATTGAGCAGTGCAACAACCACCATGCCAACGACCAGTCCGATAAGCAACAATTGCAGTGCTCGGATCCCAAGTCGCCCAAAGATGTCAGTCCATAGTCCCGAAACCGTAAATGACGTGCGCTGTTTGTCTTGCACATCGGCTTCATACAGTGAATCGGTCACGTAGTGCCTCCAAAAATTTCCTACCACCGCTTTCTTCGTCACATACTACTGTGCCCATCCGGCTCCACCTACTCCATGCAACGAATCGACCAACAAGTCACTACAAATAGACTGGGAAGTTCGATGACCCGAATAAATCGCGCAGCTGCGTTACAGGGCTGTAAGAAGTAATGCCGCGTAGATTAGGAAGTGAAACCTCCTGACCTACCTAAGATCAACATATGGCGTGTACCAAGACTCTGCGCTGACAACAAGCTGCGAATCGGAGGGCTGTGACGTGACATCTACCGTGTTGTCCATTGAGAATCTGCACGTGTCATATCGCGGCGTCAAAGCCCTCAACGGACTGGATTTGACGGTGCCAGCCGGCCAAAAAACCTGCATCGTGGGGCCGAATGGTTCAGGAAAATCCACCACCCTCAAAGCTGCACTCGGGCTCGTGGAGCCCGCCCACGGCAAGATCCGATTTTTTGATCAGCGCGTCGATGCAGTGCGAAAACGCATCGCCTATGTGCCACAACGTTCGGCAACCGACTGGGACTTCCCTATCAACGTCTTCGACACCGTGCTACTAGGGACCTACCCGCATCTGCGACTTTTTCAACGACCTGGAGCCATCGAACGAGAGATCGCACGCCGGGCATTACTTCGAGTCGATATGGAAGCTTTTGCCAACCGTCAGATTGCCGATCTATCCGGCGGACAACAGCAACGGGTCTTTATTGCTCGTGCACTAGCCCAGCAAGCCGATATTTTGTTGCTCGATGAGCCACTGATGGGTATCGATGCGGCAAGCGAAGCCAACATTATTGAGATCCTGACCGAACTGTGCGAGGCCGGCAAAACCGTGGTGATGGTCCACCACGATCTTTCGAATATTCAACACTATTTTGACCACATGATCATGATCAATCAGCACCTCATCGCCCAGGGGTCCATTCACGATGTGCTCACGGCACAGAACCTCACCAAGACATTTGGCGCCAACCTCCTGGGTCTCACGGAGTAAGCAGTGGAATTTCTCAATGACCTGATCAACTACCCGCATTTAGCTCGCGCCGCGATCACTGCCGTCATCATTGGTATAGTCTCCGGCGTCGTGGGCTCGCTGATCATTCTGCGAGGCTTATCACTGATGGGCGATGCCATCTCCCATGCGGTCATGCCAGGTATTGCCGTCTCGTTCTTCTTTGGCGCCAATATTTTTATCGGAGCGTTAGTCTCTGGACTCCTAGCTGCCGCCGGCATCGGGTTTGTCGCAGCGAACTCTCGGTTGAAACGTGATACCTCAATCGGCATTGTGTTTACCGCATTCCTGGCCGCCGGCGTCATCCTGTTGGCCCAAACCGAATCCTCGGTTTCACTGCAGTCGATATTATTCGGTGACGTCCTCGCCACCCTGCCATCACAAATGTGGCAAGCACTGATCATCGCGGTCGTAATTCTGACCTTGGTGGTGCTGTTTTATAAACACCTGCAAATCACCACCATGGACACCGAAGTCGCCAAAGCCTACGGTTTCCCAACGCGAACCATCAACTATGCCGTGCTGATTGGCTTAGCCGTCGTCACGGTTTCGGCGGTACAAACCGTAGGGGTTATTTTAGTGGTCGCCATGCTGGTCACACCCGCGGCCACAGCGTTCCTCCTGTCCCGGAAATTCTCGACCATGATGTGGCTGGCCGCCGGGTTCGGTATGCTCTCCTCAATTGCCGGCATGTATTTCAGCTACACCCTGGCGTTGCAATCCGGCCCGGCCATCGTGCTGGTGGCATTCACACTGTTTGTGTTGGCCTTTTTCTTGAGTCCGAATCAAGGATTCTTGTGGACACAACTGCAAAAGCTTCGCGACCGTCGTCGTATTGCGGCATCCTAGATCGCAGAAAGGATCGCCTGATGTCTCCTGCTCGCACCGCCACATTCGCGGCCATTGGCGCACTGGCCTTGACCGGATGCGGTGACGTTAAACAATCAGCTCAACCGGACAACGACACGCTACAAGCCGTCTCGTCATTTTCGATCCTCACCGACATGGTCGAAGAAATCGGTGGTGAACACGTTGAGGTCTACAATCTGGTACCGGTAGGTCAGGATCCCCACGAATACGAAGCGCTGCCGGATGATTCCAAAGCCATGGCCGATGCGGATGTCTTTTTCTACAATGGCCTCAACCTCGAAGGCGGCGAACACGGCTGGGCGGCTCGCATGGCAGACGCCGTAGAGTTAGAAGCTAGCCAGCGGGTAGAAGCAGCCCACGGCGTTGAGCCGATGTACTTGAGCCAAGGTCTCACGGATTCGGTGAACCCCCACGCATTTTTGGATCCGAATGTTGGCATGATCATGGCCAACAACGTTGCCGAAGGACTCAGTGACGCCGATCCCGACAACGCGTCAAGCTATCAACAGAACCTGGACGACTATTTGACTGCACTCAGCCAGCTGGATGCACAGTATCAACAAGAGATCGGTGAGCTGCCAAAGGAACGGCGTGTGCTGGTCACCTCTGAGCGCGCCTTCCAGTACGTGGCGCAACGCTATGATTTGCGTGAGGGCTACATCTGGTCTGTCGATACCGACGACGTCGGCACCCCGGACCAGATCATCTCGGCCATTGATTTTGTGAACACTTACCAGCCGCCAGCTCTGTTTGTGGAGTCCAATGTGACACCGGCTCCGATGGAGACCGTTGCACAAGACACCGGTGTCGAGATTTGTGCCACGGTGTATTCAGATGAGTTGGCCCCCGAAGGCGAGCCCGGGGACACCTATCTTGGGTTTCTGGAAGAAAACCTCGTACGAATTTCTGAAGGATTACAACAGTAAACACGAAAGGAACGTTCCATGACCGATAACCGTCTCAAACCCGGCGATACCGCGCCGGCATTTTCCCTCCAGGATGCCAACGGCCAGACCGTCTCACTATCCGATTATGTCGGTGAGAAAGTGATCATCTACTTCTATCCCAAAGCCATGACACCGGGTTGCACCACGCAGGCCTGCGACTTCCGCGACCGTCTGGAACGCTTTACCGCCGACGGCTACCGGATCCTGGGCATCTCCCCCGATCCCGTCGATAAACTCGCGAAATTCACCGAAGCAGAAGGACTCAATTTCCCAATGCTGGCTGATCAGGACCACGCGGTGGCTGAGACCTACGGTGCCTGGGGAGAGAAAAAGAACTACGGCAAAGTCTACGAGGGACTCATCCGCTCAACGATCGTAGTCAATGAACAAGGCACAGTTGACGTGGCACAATACAATGTACGCGCCAAAGGTCACGTTGATAAACTTCGCCGCGACCTCGGTTTGGTCGAAGCCTAGAGTTTCAATTAGGCAATTCGTTGTGGATGGACTAAGATGATTCCTCGGTCCACCACAACGGATACGCGGGCGTGGCGGAATTGGTAGACGCGCTGGATTTAGGTTCCAGTGTCTTCGAGACGTAAGGGTTCAAGTCCCTTCGCCCGCACCACCTGAAACCAAGTGAACCCGCTGTGTACCAGCGGGTTTCATTGTACCGGGCGATCTTGACGTTCACGAGGAAGGGTCACCGTGCATCTTTCCCGGCGCACCCTGCTGGCAGGACTGGCATCACTTGGTTTAGCACCGCTGGTTCCAACCGCAGCCGCCTCACAGTCCACGGTACAGAGTCAATCGGTCCCGGAGACTGTAGCACGCACATTCCGCATCGGTGTCCCGGCAAAAGCGTTGAGCACCGACCCAGCTGTCACCAACGATGTTGAAACCCACCGGCTGGCCCGACAGGTCTACCAAAACCTCATCGGTGTCGATGCCGAAACCGGCGAAACCGTTGCCGAGCTAGCCACTGACTGGACATTTTCCGATGACGGGTTGCAACTTGCACTCGAGCTTAAACACGACGTCACCTTCCACGATGGCACAAACCTGACCGCCGACGTCGTCGTGGCAAATTTTGAACGTTGGGGTAGCGTCAACGAACTACTGGGCGAACAACGTCTTCGTCAGGTGGGCCGCCTACCCTTCTCGGTGGTGTTCGGTGGCTACTTGGACCAAGAGGCTTGCCTGTTGACATCCGTCGTCGCGTCGTCTGAACATATTGTGACCCTAACCTTCACCGAACCCGTCCAGGCGCTGATCCGTTCGCTCACCCACCCGGCCTTTGCAATCAGTTCGCCCGAATCATGGGCCGAATTTGATACCGCACTGCAAGATGGTCTGCCGCTGGTCCCGCTAGCAGGCACCGGGCCCTACCGGTGGGGCGATACCTCCGGGGAAACCATCGGCCTAGAATCCACCAACGACGGTCACGACGTCGCCGTGCTAGCCATTCCGAATTTGCACGAACGACTCTACGGGCTCGACACCCAACAGCTGGATGTCTTCGACGCTGTCTCCCCTGCCATCCTGCGCCAGCTGGTCCAATCCGGCTACCAAGTGCTGCAGCGCGACCCGTTAGCCGTCCTGTATCTCGGCATCAACCAGGCGCATCCGGTCATGCAGAATCTGCACGTGCGACAGGCGGTAGCCCACGCGCTCTTCCGCGGCGAGATGGTCGATACCCTGCAACTGGCCGGCTCTTATGTTGCCCACCAGTTCAATCCACCCTCGCTGTTAGAGCGTTCCGAGGAGGTCACCACGTATAGCGGCGACCTCAACCGCGCGACCAACCTGTTAGCGGCCGCTGGCTATGACGGCGAACCGATCGAATTCTGGTATCCCACCGGGGCCGAACGAGTGTATATGACCCAGCCACAAAAACTCTTCTCGTATCTGGCGGGACGCTTGACTGCGGCGGGTTTCAATATTGTGGCTAAACCGGTCAGCTGGGATAACGGCGACTACATGTCACAGGTAATGGGCGATCCTAGCGACCGCGCCCTGCACCTGTTTGGTCGCAACGTCTATGTGCGCGATCCGCTGTATCTGTTGGCCGAACTCTTCGAACAGCCCAACCGCGAATTTGGCTGGCGCAACAATGCGGTCGCTAAAGTCCTGGCAGAGGCACGTGTCGAAGAGGACTCCGATGTACGCACCACCATGTTGGAACAGGTCGAGGCAGCAATCTCACTGGACTTGCCCGCGATTCCGTTAACCTTCCCGATTACTGCACTGGCGTCCGGGCACGACGTCGAATTTTATCCCATCTCACCGGTACTCGATGAGCAATACGAACGAATCCAACGACGGTAGTCGTCGTGGACAGGTTATGCACACACTATTGCGCAATTTATCTTTGACCACTTGACAGTAGTAGAGTGGCATGGTCATAAGTGTTCATCTGAACAGATCAATGAAGATCAGGAGAGACGCCGTGCCGCAGTCAGGTTCATCCCCCGCATACGATGTTGTATTGATCGGGGGTGGGATCATGTCTGCCACCTTGGGCACAATGCTCAAGGAGTTGGAACCAGACTGGTCCATTGCACTGTACGAAAATCTGCACCAGGCTGGTCAAGAATCGTCGGACCCCTGGAACAACGCCGGAACAGGCCACGCTGCGCTGTGCGAACTGAACTATTCGCCCGCCGGTCCGGATGGTTCCGTTGATATCACCAAAGCTGTGAACATCAACGAGCAGTTCCATGTCTCGTTACAGTACTGGTCTCACCTGGTCAAAAACGGCACCCTGCGCCATCCCGAGCGGTTCATTAATGCTCTGCCACATATGTCCTTTGTCTGGGGCGATGACCATGCCACCTACCTCCGCAACCGCTACGAAGCAATGTCGGCCAACCCGCTGTTTTCCGATATGGAGCACACCGAGGACCATGACGAAATCGCCGAATGGGCACCGCTGCTAGTCGAGGGTCGAGACCAGCATGAGCGCCTAGCCGCCTCACGCGTCAAAACCGGTACCGACGTCGACTTCGGCGCGCTGTCCCGTCAGCTGATCTCCAATCTTGCCAACACCGGTGTTGACGTGCATTATGGCCACAAAGTGTCGGGGCTCTCCCGCGATACCGACGGCCGCTGGTCGGTCGATGTCAAAGACCGCATCGGTGGCGAAAAGTTTACCGCCAAAGCACGATTCGTGTTTATTGGTGCCGGTGGCGGTGCCCTCGATCTGTTGCAGTCCTCCGGTATCCCCGAGGCCAAAGGTTTTGGTGGGTTCCCGATCTCCGGCGAGTTCCTACGCGCCACCGACCAGGACGTCATTGATCAGCACCACGCCAAAGTTTATGGACTGGCCGCCGTGGGCGCACCACCGATGTCCGTACCGCACTTGGACACCCGCTTTGTGGACGGTCGCCGCTCATTGATGTTCGGTCCATACGCCGGATTTTCCACGAACTTCTTGAAGAGTGGCTCCTTCCTGGACCTACCGAAATCGATTCGCCTCCACAACCTTTGGCCCATGCTCAACGTGGCCAAAGACAACTTTGATCTGGTAGGCTATCTGGTCTCGGAAGTCACGAAATCGCATGGTAAAAAAGTTGACACCTTGCGCAATTTCTTCCCCGAAGCCACCGATGGTGCATGGGAACTTATTACCGCAGGCCAGCGTGTCCAGGTCATGAAAAAGGACAAACAGAAGGGTGGCGTGCTGCAGTTCGGTACCGAGCTGGTCTCAGGCGCGGAGGGTTCGATCGCAGCCCTGCTCGGCGCCTCCCCCGGTGCTTCCACCGCCGCGCCAATCATGGTCGAGTTACTGCGCCGCAGCTTCCCAACCCGCTTTACCAACTGGGAATCCAAGCTCACCGAGATGATCCCGTCACTGGGACAGCGCCTGAACGAGAATCCAGAACTGCTGGCCGAGGTCACCAAGGAGACCACCAGCACACTAAAGTTGGGCTAGACCGCTAGTACGTTAGTCACACGAGAGCATCCCGGGCCGGACGTTACGACGTCGGGCCCGGGATGTTTTGTGTCTGAGCGGGTTGATCCACAGTGTTGCGATGCGAGTGGCAGTTATCCACACTCTGGCCGGTTCGTAGAGTGTCGCGTTCCAACTACCGGCAAGCTGATGCTCACCTAGATCGGAGGTGAACCCAGATGGCGTCCAATGCACAGCTTACGCAAGAACACACCGTTGCCAATCCATTGGCGGCCGTTGAGCTGCCCGGCGTGGAGCATCCCGTGGATTGGGAAGCGATGGCCACCGACGACGTCTACGGCCTCATCCAGGAGTTGTACCAGCACCTTGCCGACCGAGAGCCCGAAACCCCGACCAGTGGCGTGCTCCAGCGCTCCGTCCAGTTGGAGGACACCCTGCGTTACGCCACCACGCTGCAGAACCGTTATACCGGCTTGATTAAGGACGCGTTTAACTCGTCCTCACTGCGGTCCACGCTTGAGCTGCCCGAGGGAAAAACTGCTTTTCGCGATCCGAAAGACCTATTGGCCAAAACTCATGACATTCGAGCGAATGCTGCCAGCGCGCGTATCCGCTTGGCCGATGCGGTCACCCCGGTCCGCGCTTCCGACCCCGAGCGTTCAGACGACGTTGCAGTGGGCGAAACCCGGCTACCGATGCTTGCAGCATTCCAGGGGCGCCTGAACCCCTCGAAACTTTCCTCGGCGCTGAGTATGATCGATGAGATCGATAAAAACGCCGTGGCCGCGGGCAAGGACGACCAGTATCGCGAGAAACTACGAAAACTCGTGGACAAGGATCTCGCCGAAAAGATCGAGCACACCACGTGCGAGGAATTCAGCCGATACGTGGGACAACGAAAGAACGATCTGTTGGCCTCCGTCGATCCGGACGATCAAAATTTTCGTCAGCAACACACCGAGGCGATGCATGATGTTCGCCGAGTCGGACCCGTTCGTGGCAATAAGAATGCCATCGAATACCGCCTGACGCTTGACGCTGAGGGTGATGAAGCCACCCAGACGCTGCTCGCCACACTGACCAACCCACGTGGTAAAGGTGACGACGAAGAATTTGAACGCCGCAGTGCCGGACAACGCCGTATGCATGCCCTACGCGACGTCATCAAATTCAGCCTGGCCAACCTAGATAAGGCAGGATTCCGCGGTGCCAGCGGCGCTCATACCCAAATGACGGTTATCACCGATTATGCGAGCTTGTTGGAGGGCATCCGCAACGATCTCGCCGATGCGCTACCTGAAGTCCAGCAGCGTCAGAGGGAAGAGCTACTGGCCCTGTTGGCCCAGTTGCACTCGACCGAGGGTGACAAGAACACCAGTCGTGGCGGCGACGCAAGAGTTCCCGAGCCCAGTGGACAGAACATTCCGCCCCAAACCATCACACTCGGTGACACCATATTGACCGTTCCTCCGCCGAAAAAGTCCGATGTCAGTGAGTTGTTCGATGACGATAATCTCGACCGATTACAGCCACGAATTTCCCGGGGCATCTTTACGAATTACATTCCACCGGATGTGATTCTACGAATGCGGTGTGACGTCGGGGTCAGCCCGATCACCATGACCGGGCATCGGCAGGTGTTATCTATCGGCCGTCAGCAAAGGCAATTTCCTGATGCGCTGCGGCGTGCCATCGTTGGCCGGGATCGCGGCTGCGCTGTGCCTGGGTGTCACTGGGCTGCGTCACTGTGCGAACTCCATCATGTGCAGTACTGGTCCAAAAATGGTGAAACCAGCACGGAAAATGGGGTGACCCTGTGCGCGCATCATCACCAAGCAATCCATGCTGGCCAATTACGCATTACCAGGGTCGATGGGGAATTTCGGTTTGTACTGCACCCATTGCTTGATCCGAAGCAGCAACCGCGCAAGAATTACTTCTACCAGACCTAATGCCCTTCTTGGTCTGGGTCTTCAGCTCGCGAGGTGAACTCGAGTAACGTCTCTCGAAAAAATTCGCGGACTGCTTGCCAGTCCACTCTGCTTTGCTCGAGGTGTTCGACCATTTGAGAAATCTCGGCGTGCTGTTGGGCACGAAGTTCATGATCGGCACGCACCTGCAGACGGCGTCGTACCTCAGCCTGTAGCAGCTCTGGGGTTTCGGACTGACTCAGGTGATCGAGGAGTTCCTCATCTGACAGGCTCTGCAGTACCGCGTCGAAATTATCAGGCGTTTGCATGTGTGTGTTCTGAACCGTTCTAGGAGAACAGGGCCGTGATGCCAATGAGCAGAGCCGGCAGGACTACGAACAGACCAGCGAGCCAAGCGACCACATAGATCTTGTTCCTTGCACCTAAGGCTCCGATCCAAGTCGCGCCACGCACCGGAAGTGGGCGCAGGAAGGGAATCAAGAAGATCGTCAGGGCGGAGAAGATGTTGTAGAACAGGTGCACCGCTGCAGCAGTCATGGCTGCGGTAGCTTCACCGCCACTAAACGCGAATGCTGCGATAACTGCCGTCATGGTCGTGCCAATGTTCGCACCCACGGTAAACGGATAGATCTGCCACAGCGAGAACTTGCCGGATGCGGCCAACGGAACTGCCAGCGAGGTGGTCGTTGACGAGGATTGGACCATCACAGTGATCAACAGACCGGAGAATATACCCGAGATAGGACCACGGCCGATGGCCTTGTGGAACATCTTTTCGACGTTGCCGACCAGCAGGACCTTAAGCATGTTCGAGATGAAGTTGATGACGAGCAGGATCAACGCCACGCCGATGATGATCATAGCGATTCCGGCCCACACGGACGGAAGAACGCCAAGTGCGCCAGCTTCGATCATGTCTGCACCGGGATCAGTGACAGCTGAAACCGCGTTACCTAACGCTGTAAAGACGGTCGCGATGATACCGCCATCGGCACCCGTGGTGATTTCAGCGAACCAGGTGCCCACCCGGCCGAGAATGCCAAACATCCATTCGAGGGGGAAGAAGATGGCAACCGACAGGAGGTTATACATGTCGTGGACGGATGCCGCAGAGAAAGCGCGGCGGAACTGGTTTCGATCCCCTGCCGCTCCCAAGGAGACGAGGGTTGAGGTCATAGTGGTACCGACATTGGCACCGAGCAGGATCGGGATTGCGGTTTCCAGCGGTAATCCGCCAGCGACAAGGCCCACGACAATCGACGTCGTCGTTGATGAAGACTGGGTTAGTACGGTCGCCAAAATACCGATGACGAGTCCGACGACCGGGTTGTGCGCAAAAGCAAAGATCTCCTGGGCTTGACCGCCCGTGGCTACCCCGAAACCGGAGCCGATCACACTGACCGCGGTAATGAGTACGTACACGGCGGCAACGATAGACAACCATTCAACGATCTTCCGGGTTCTTCCGGTGAACGGCAATCGTGCCATCAGGCCTGGGCGTTGGACTGTGGTGGTGTCCTGCTCCTCTGGTAGAGGTGCCCCGTTGGTCGAAGCGCCGTAGATCTTGCGCTCCGTCGAATTATCTAGGCTCATACCGAGATATCCCTTCCCCTTGGTGATCTCACAGACAGTAGAACATCGGAAGATGAACCCAAGGTTAACCAGGGATCAAGACGAAGTTTTCCGCGGTGGCGCATCGCAGATATCCGAGCACTCAAACGCGCTCAGAGCACCATTCGCCCAAGTCAGCAGAGCCTATATGCGATTCGTCACACTTTCGAAAATTCTGGATTTTCGAGGCAAAGTGAACAACAAACGCAACGGTTTGCCACCCTCCACTCAACGTTTCCCCGAACGCGCTAAATCATTCGTGATGCACACCACTCATCGTCCATTAAATCCTCCTTCGAGTCACCAAATTTTCGCCGGTGATTACAACAGTGTTCACCAACTCTTCGCCTACCGTCTCATCGCGTAGGCGCCGCGGGAGCCGAACTGAGCCTGGAACATGATTAGATGAGCTGCGCCGTTAGATCACATCTGGACCAATAACACGCACGTTGGAACCTGTCTGGGTTTTCTGTACCTGAATGCGGTGTGGGATCTGCTGTTTCATGGATTCGACGTGCGAGACCAACCCGATCAGTCGGCCATCGTCCTGTAGCGCGTCGAGAACGCCCATGACGTCTTCTAGGGTGTCGGCGTCGAGTGAGCCAAAGCCTTCGTCGATGAACAACGTATCCATCGACACACCGCCGGCTTGTGCCTGGACAGCGTCAGCGAGCCCGAGCGCCAGAGCGAGGGAAGCCATGAAGGTTTCACCGCCCGAGAGCGTCGAGGGGTTCCGAACCGTGTCGTTGAGGTGGTCGATCACCTCAAGGTTCAACCCGGCATACCCGCGTCCACCCTGGCCAATAGCGTGTTTGAGTTCGTAGCGTCCGCCGGTCATTCCAGTCAGGCGTTCGGAAGCGTTGGCGGCGACCTGTTCCAACCAGCCGGCCAGCACAAATGAGCGCAGCGGCATGGCCACCGTATTCTCTCCCCGTCCGGCGACGACGTCGCTGAGCCCCACGAGCTCCTCGTAAACGGCCAGCTGTTCGGCTGAGCGTTTGGACACGTCGTCTAGCTGCCGTTGCTGTCCTCGGACTTGTTGGTGAGTGGCTTCAATGCTGCCGTGTTCGCGGTTTGCTTGAGCCAGTTGGACCTGGGCGGCCTGTTGGGCTTCACGTGCCGACTCGAGTGCCTCGTTCGAAGGTGCGACGACGTCGGCGTCGAGCAATTTCAGTCCGGCGACGACGGCGGCTTGGCCGGCTTTTTCATCCAGTCGATCCTTTTCGGTGGTCCACTGACGTACCAGCGCTTCGTGTTCGGCATACACCCCGGGGGACAATATGCAGGTGCTAGCGCTCTTGGCGTCGTCGAATGCTGGGTGGTTTTGGGCCGCCGAGTCTTCGAGGGCTTGTGCGACACGTTGGGCGGCGGTGGCGCAGGCAGTGACGGCCGTGGATACCTGCGCCCCTTGGGCAACGATCTGTCCGACCAGACGATATGCGGGTTCGGTGGCGCTACGGAGCTGCTCGACGGTTTCAAATGCGCCCAACGCTTCGGTGAGCTCAGCCTCGGCGCGCTCAACTTCCGCGGTGATGGTCGAGACTTGTGTGGCGGCTTCGGTCAGCTGTTTCTCGGCCGCGGACTTGTCCTGACGCAGCGTCTCAACCCGGGCTTCTTGTTCCTGAATGCGGGTGCGTACGGTGGTCAATTCGTTGACCTGTTGTTGCGCCGTTGTCACCGTATGTTGGGCGGTGGCAACGGCGTCGTCGGCATCGGCAACGCTGAGTCCGCCGGCCCGGGTTTGCATGTCGTGCAGGACAGTCAGCTGGGTTTGATGATCCTGCTCGGCTTCGTTGGCGGCACGGCGAGCCTCGGTGGCCTGCTGTTCGGCGGCTTGCACCGCGGTGTTAGAAATCTCAGCGGCGTCGTGCAACTGGGCCGGTGCGGGGTGCAAGGTTGAACCGCATACCTCACACGGCTGGTCTTGTTCCAGTTGCTCCGCGAGGAAACCAGCTGCGGCATCAATACGACGGCGCAGGAGCTGCTGTGCGTATTCCAGGGCCTTGTCAGCGGTCTGTTTGGCGGTGTCGCGAACCTGTTGCGTCTGCTCGGTCCGGGCGTATGCCGTCTGAGCTTTTTTCGCTGCGGTCTGTTGGGCTGTGGTCTCCTCGAGGCGCTGCTGAGCGGTTTGCAGCGTGTTCTCAGCGCCGGACAGTTCTTCTGCCCTGGCCCTGTTCGCATCGAGCTGCTCGGCCAACGTGGCCCAGGTGGTTGCGAAGTCTTGCAGCTGCTTGGTGAGCCCAGCGTGGGAGTGCTTCCATTCGGCCAGACGCTTTCGGGTGGCGGCAATTGAGGACTGCGTTTTTTCGTGTTGCTGGACCTGTTCGAGCGCCCGGATCGCGGTGGCCTCGATGGTTTTCCACTGGTCACACAGTGCTGGCACGTCATCAAGATCGACGGCGAACAGCTGGTGCCCTTCCGCCACTTGACGCGCCCAGGTGCCGATCACGTCGTCGTCCTGTGCGGCGTCGAAGTGGTGTTGCCAGGATTCGACCGCGGCGTTGAGCTGCTGAGTCGCCGTGTCCAGGTGGTTTTGTGCATCGACAACGGGTCTGGCACGCGCGTGGTCGTCCAACTGGTGGCGCGCAGATTTCGCCTCGGCGGCTTGTGCCTCATGTGCGACGCGCCGGGTACGGAAATCTGTGGCTTCGCGCAGCTGGGTCTGTTGTTCTTGCAGGTCGGTGAGTTTTTTACGAGTCGTCTCCAGCGCGGTCGATGCCTGAGCCACTCGCTGCTGGGCGTGGGCCTGCAGTGCAGTCATCCTGGATTCCACGTGCTCGATCAGTTCGGCATCGGACAGGGCGTCAAGGTCCAAAGCCGTCGTCTCGTCAGAGCCGTGGCGCTCCTGCTCAACCGGGTGCTGGCTACCGGCGTCGTCTTCCCACGCGGGCGCATAGGTTTCGGCGGTCTGGATGAGCACGGCCCGCAGACTCTCGCGGCGCTGGCTGTCTGACTCGACCGCGCTGCGCAATGTCTTAGCCTGCTGACTCAGGTAGTCACCGATCTCGTCAAAGCGATGGGTGTTGAACAGCTGGCGCAAGATGGCTTCGCGGTCATTACTCGAAGCCTTGAGGAACCGGGCGAACTCGCCCTGCGGCAAGAGCACCACGGAGGTGAATTGTTCGCGTGACAGGCCAATTACCGAGCGCAGAATCTGCTGGGCCTCATCCACGCGGGTGGTCAATTGCTGGCTCTGGCCTTCGACCACCTCACTCAGGGCAATGCTGGCTTGGCGGGTGACGACGTCGTCGGCATCTTGAGCCCCGCGGCGCGGTGCGAAGTGTTGGAGCACCCGGTCGATGACGAATCGGCGTAAACCGAACGAGACGTCGAGTGTGATGGTGGGCGGGGTGCCGGGTTCGGCCAGTGTCGAGTGCAGTTCGGTGTTCTTGCGTTCGTCGTCGGCTTTGCCGTAGAGCGCGAAAGTCACCACATCCAGGATGGTGGATTTACCAGCCCCGGTTGGGCCGTCCAGCAGGAACAGGCCGGCGGCATCGAGTTGTTCAAAGGCCAGGTCCTGTTTGCCCGGGTACGGACCGATGGCTTGGAAGCTGAGGCGGTGGATGCGCATTATTTCACGTCCTGTTCTTGAACACGGTTAACGTGGTGCAGCGCGTCTTGCAGCCAGGACTGCTCCTGTTCCGAGGCCGGGCGGTTGCGCACGTGCTCCACAAAATCGACCACGAGGTCTAAGTCGGTTTTCGCATTGGCGATGCGATCCGAGTAGGTGGTCTGGCGTTCGCGTTCACCGGTGGGCGCGAGGATGAAGTTCAACATGTCGGGGAATCGCTCTTTGAGCCGCTGAAACGCCCGGGGCGGGCGCTGCGGATCGGTTACGGTGATTTGGCACCAGGCCTCTTCGGCCCAGGTGTACTCGTCAGATTCCAGTAGGTCATCAATTTCTCCGGTGAGTACTGCCAACTGCTTCAGCTGCGGAATGTCGATCCACTCGACGGCGTCGGGGCCACTCCCTTCGGAGTCGGTTTCCAATAGCCACATGCCTTTGCGGTGGTTGTGCTCGGAGAACGAATAGGCCACCGGAGACCCGCAGTACCGCACCGTATCGGCCATCGATTGGCGACCGTGCAGATGTCCCAACGCCACATAATCCATGCCCCTAAACATGTCGGCTGGCACCTGGCCCAGCGTGCCAACTTCAGCACCCTGGCCGATGTCCTCACCGATATTGAGTTCCGATTCCGACCCTGTGGCCCCGGCGGCAAAGAGATGGGCCATCATGATGTGCGTGGCGTCGGCCAAACCGCGCTCGGCAATCACCTCGTGGACCTGCTCCATCACGTGCGACATAATGCTGTAGTGATTGGCATCCACCCCGAACTCCGCAGCGTGCAGGCGGGGCTCCAAATAGGGCACCGTCCACAGACACAGCCGCCCCGCATCGCCGTCATCAAACACAATCGGGTCCACCACGGTTTCAGGCATGGTGCGAATGTAGACGCCGGCATCGTGCATCATGCGAGACATGAAGCCCAACCGTATCGCTGAGTCGTGGTTGCCCGAGGTCACCACCACTTCTGCTCCGGCCGCGTGCATATCCACCAGCGCCTGGTCGAACATGCGCACCGCATCCACCGGTGGCAGGGCGCGGTCGTAAACATCCCCGGAGATCAGCACCAGGTCAATGTTGCGTTCGGTAATGGTCGAAACAATGAAATCGATGGCGTGTTGCTGACAGGACAGCATATCGGTGTTGTGGAAGGAACGGCCCAGATGCCAGTCCGAGGTGTGAAGAATACGCATGCCACCAGTCTAAGCACCCAGGTCGGACACGATAAGGTTAAAGCCATGGATAACTACTCGTCGCGCATAGCCGGGATCGTCTACGGGGGCGCAGCAGCCGAAGCCGCCGCCATTGAACCCGAGGGCACCGAATTTTCTACCGGGACCCAACTGGGCCTGTATGTGGCCGATGGCCTGCTGGAAGTTTTGGAATGGGCCTCCGATGGTCAAGCCGCCGACCCGCCGGCCAGCGTCTGGTTGGCGTTGCTGCGCTGGTATAAATCCCGCTACGGAGACTTCCCGGAAGGCCTGCCGGCCGTGTATAACCGCTGGATCGACGCCTACCCGCTGGGCGACGGCGACGTCGAGGACGCCACCAAAACCGGGCTGGAAGATGTCGAGATGGGCACCCCGCGCAAACCCCACGGGCAAGAGGCTACCGGTGCCGAAGCGCTCGTGCGTGCCGCACCATTTGGCATGATTCCGCAGGTGGATGCCGACTGGGTCATCAAAATGTCGCAGCAGGCCGCCGTGCTCACACACGGAACCTGGACTACTTCGGTGGCCTACAGCTTGCTGGTTCACCACGTGCTGACCGGCAAAACGTTCCTGGGCTCCGTGACCGAAGTCCTGGACCGAATATCCGAGCACGACGCCGAACTCACCGAGCAGATTCGCACCGGTCTCGCCGACACCGTTGCAACACCGACGACGGCACAACAGGTTCTGACCGCTGCTATCGCCTCGGTCGCCGATGCGCTGGAACAACCCGTGGCACCAGAACAACTGTTTGCTGCGGCCGTGACCAATGCGGTTAACCACGGTGGCAACACCCAAGCCACGGCTCTATTGGCCGGGCAATTAGCCGGCGGGCTACTGGGCAACACCGCAACCGGTACCCCATCGCACCTGAAAAATTACCCGGTGCTCGAAGAACTCATTGACCGCTGGATTCGCCTGACCAGTTAGATCCTCGGCGCTTTAGACACACGGCGCCCTGAGCGTTACGAAAAACCACACGGATCGAAAGTAGGAACGCCAATGCCCGAACTCGCCTTTGGGGGCCTGACTATCAGCTACGACCACCGCGTGCTGGAACCCAGACCGTGGACCCAAGCGCAGTCCAGCTGGGCCGCCGAACTGTTGGCCAAAAGCCCAGCTGGTCCCGTTTTAGAACTGTGCGCCGGTGTCGGCCACATCGGGCTGGCCGCGGTACAAGACACACAGCGCGAATTAGTGATGGTTGATTTCAACCCAATTACCGAACACTTCGCACAGCACAACGCCGTGGTCAACAACATGGCCGAACGCGTAGAGTTTCGGTTGGCTCGGATGCAGAACGCACTGGCCGCCGAGGAGCGCTTCGGTCTGATCATTGCCGATCCCCCGTGGGTGCGCAGTACCGAGACCGCCAGATTTCCTGCCGATCCGGTCCTGGCCATCGATGGTGGTGACGACGGGTTGGACCTCGCCCGCACCTGTGTCGAGCTCATCGATCAGCATCTGGTCAACGGCGGATCAGCACTGCTGCAGCTGGGCAATACCGAACAGGTCCGGCTGATTGCTCAGCATGCCAAACAGCTGGGCGAGGGCGCAGTGACAGTCCAGGAGACGAAAACTTTTGACGACGGTGTCATCGTGCGGTTGGCACGCTGACGAACGTGCCGCACTTAGTCGTCCGAGCGTTTGCGTAAAAATTTATGGGTGCCATCACACCACGGCTTGATTTGGGATTTGCCACAGCGGCAGACCGCGCTGACCGGACGGGTGGTCTGGTGCTCATTGCCGTCTTCATCTTCGATTACATGATCGCCGCGGAGCAGCATCGGCCCACCGGGGCACAGCACGATATCGGGGTGGTCTGGGTTGGGTGTCTCGTTCATGCGGCCCATCCTTCGAGCATGCGATACGCGTAGCGATCTTCGAGGTTCATGCTGGTCCACGCTCCGAAATAGACGTCGTTATATAGGGCTGGTTCTTCCTCAATCAAAACGCCACAGATAGTACGTACGGCTAACTGTTCGTGCACCGCATCGGCTTCGACGTGTTCGGTGTAATACTCAATCATCTCGGGTGGAAAACCGAGGCGGTCCAGCCCCTGAGCAATCCGCCGCGAAGGTACCGAACTGGTCGTCTCAAACGCGGCAAGGAAGCCCAGTGAAGCCGCCCGGAGTCGTCGGTTCAGACCGAACATGGACATCGCATTATTTTGTTCCAGCACTTCAACCGGTGCCTCGTTGATATAGGCGCCGTAAGCCGATTCCAGGCCACTGGCGTGCAGCCCGTCGGCAAACATCGTGGCGTGAAGACGGCTCGGGCTCCCCGCTCCATATTCGTCATACTGCAGCTCCATGACCGCAGCTTTAACCGGTCCGGAGAGCCGTGGCACGACCCAGGTCGTGTGGTCTGATTCTTTGAGGTGATAAATCGATTTGTGGCGAAGAAACTCAAGCACTTGTGCTTCGGTTGCCGACCGGTGCACGTGTGCGGCCAGCGACGGACCGTCGTGATCTGCCACGAAGTCGAAGAAGGTCTCGGCGAAGTCGCCGGGCTCGGGCGGTTGCGGCGCCCGTTGGCGCAGCGCCCGTTCAAAGTCTTCTTCCAGCTGACGGCGCACACCGATAACGTGGGGATCCCATTCCAGGTCATCGGATATATCGTCGAAGCCGCCATGGTGCTGCTCATACATGGTCCACAGCGCAAGCTGGGCGTCCTGCGTGCTGCTAGGTTCCGGGGCGTCGATCAGCCGGGACGTGTCAGCGCTTCGCAGCGCGTCAATCACAGCTTGGCTCAGCGGCCCGCGACTTTCGGGGCTCATCATTGGTATAGCTCCTCGTCTCATCATCGCGGACTCATGCGGGAGTCCAAGACACCAGTCAATCCAGCATGCAGCACCGCTGTCAAGGCTCGGCCAGCACCGAGGTTGAACACCACGAGTAGACTATATTGCACTCTTCAAGCATTTAATGAGGTGGGGCAGTCACAATGCAACGAAATCACTGGCAAGACGTCGTCGCCGCAACTGCAGATCCCGACGGCAACGACAGCGTCCTGGATGCAATGCTGGGCCATCATCGTGAGGATTTTTTACCAGCGGCCAAGCGACACGAAGCTGGCTATAACCGGCCGGTACAGATCGGGTTTGGACAAACCAACTCACAGCCCAGCACGGTAGCCGATATGCTGCGCCTGCTCGATGTGAAACCCGGACAGCACATACTCGATGTTGGGGCTGGGTCTGGGTGGACGACGGCGATTCTGGGCGACCTGGTGACTGAAACGGGCACGGTCTTAGGGCTCGAGCTCATACCCGACCTTGCGGAGACCGCCCAAGAAGCCTTGCGGCATGACGATGTACCGTGGACCAGGTTGGAAACGGCCGACCGGGACATCCTGGGTGCGCCGGAACAGGCACCATTTGATCGGATTCTGGTCTCAGCCGAGGCCACGCGCCTGCCGTCCGAACTCGTTGAGCAGTTAACCCCCCAGGGCATCATGGTCATAGGGTGGCCGGTTCCATGCTTCGGGTCCAACGCCGCGGTGACGACCCAAGTGATGCTGAAATCACCCAGCATGGACTCTATAGATTCGTTGATCTGATTGTGTCCTGAACAACCAGACCGACCAGCGATACACGGCAGCTAGCGGCCACCAGCTGCACCACCTCCGCCGCCTCCACCGGCAACCCCACCACCGGTTGAACCAGCATTCGGGCTTGACGTTGCCGCCGCGGCGCTCACCGAAATCAACATCGACGACAGCGAATCCTGCATTCCTGCGGTGCCATGATGTAGCAGACCCGGATACCAGAACGGTGCTGGGAAGTGATGATGCTGATAGGCGCTGGCTAATGCTTCGGACCAGTCTTCCGGCATCCCAAACAGCACCGCGTAAGGCAATAACTGGTCGTAGAGTTCAATAATTTCACCGCTGAGTTCATCATGCGCTGCAGTCGGTGTGCGGGTGGCGTGGGCGTAGGACTGCATCATCTCGAGGCGGTCGGCTTCAGAAGCCTCCATCATCTGGTGCATATCTTCTAGTTGACGTCGTATCGCAGCTCCTTGAGGAGTCAGGACTCGGTGCCGAAAGACACAAATCAAGATGAACATGAGGCTGAGCACTCCTAGGACAACGCTCAACACGGTCGTCACCGTATTATCGCGGCTCGCTCCCATGATGAGCAGCACCACGGTGGGGATCAGCAGCACCAGGGAAAGCCAACCACTCAACGCCGCTTTGCCATGACGAACTTTGCGTTGATATCCGCGCTCTAGAACTGCCTCGCCGCTGGCCTGTTCAACTTTCTGCGCGGCTTTTGTAAAGGCTTTCGAGTCCTTGGGGAAAGCGAATGTAGCTCCCGGCACCAGACCGGGGAAGAGACCTTCCAACAGTTGGGTCTCCAGCGGATCGGTGACCAGCTGTGGATCGACGAGTCGCAATTCAGGTTGTGGGCCCGACTTCTTATCGGATTGCTGTTCGGGTTCTTCGATGCGCAACACACCGTTTACTGCCAAGTGCAGGATCATGGCAACAATCGGTTCGTTTGCTTCTCCGGTCAGCCATTTGGCCAGCAATGGATTCATGCCCGGGGGTATGCCGTAGTACGTATGAGTCTGGCTGGTGTCCCGGCGATGTCTGCGGACCATAGCCAATACGGCTGCCGCTCCCCCGGCGGACAGGAGCAGCGCGGCGCCTACCAACAGCAGCGGAACACCATCCAGCATAAAGTTCTCTTGGCGTTCCGAGGGCTGAGTCACTGTACCTGCCTCAACACCGATCGCAGCGGTTATTCCGTTGCCCCCTGAAAGGTCTTCTTCGGCAATCGTAAAGGAGGCATGCTCATCGCCCGAGCTCTCAATCGAACAGTCCCGAGTGTCTCCTGGGGTTCCTAGGTAACATGCTGATGATCCGGTCAGTGCTGAGCTCAGCGTCGAGTCGAGCGTAATTTCTGCGGTGACGTCGTCGATGGGCTGGCGGCGGTCAACCGGGACAAGGTCCCAGTAAAATTCATCTGCTTGAGCAGTGGCATGCATGACGTCGTCCACGGTGTAGTTAATGACGTACGTCTGACTCCCGTGGACGAATGAATCGTCGCCCACCAGGATCGTTTTGAAACCTTCCGCGTGTTCTGTTTCGAAGGGCACAGCGTTCCCCGCACCATCGGTCACGCTGATATCCTGTGGTTCGGCCGGAGCACCCTGGTAGCGCAGCGGCAGCGAACGCACAATACCGCGATTCTGGTCGGTCTGCGGAAACTCGGCCACCAGTTCTTCGGTGACGTCCGCCTGCGCCCTGCCCTGGTCATCAAGGCCAATATCATAGGTCAGGTCCCAACTGGAAAACTGAAAGTTCTCAACATTTTCGTCCGGTTCATCTGCCACGGCGGCCCCGGCAAAGACCAGCCCCAGCATGACGACGCCGAGACCAACCACCAGAAACCACAACCTGCGAGCGCGTGCAACAATACCCATGGCGCCAGTATAAAGGCCCGGCCGGTTATTCCAGTTCGGTCACGGGAACAAATTCGTAGCCGAGATCTTTCACACCGTCGACGATTGGGAATCGGCCAAACAAAGCGGTGTTTCCCGCGTCGTGAAAGATGTCAGTGAACTGGCCGGTGAAGATCTCGACGTGATCGATCGGCTGGCCAAAGGCGGAGTCACTGGCCGTCTCGTGGCACGCTACGACAGCTAACACCAACGTCATCGAGGTTTGTCGAGGGGCCACCACCGATCTTCCTTCGCCCCATCGATCGCTTCATTTGCACGTTGCATTCTTTGAGCTTCAGCTGACGACTCATCCACGGTCGGCCGTCCCATCAGCAGAGACTGGTAGCTATCCCCTGCCCCCATAATTGGGCCGAAAGCTTCACGAATCCTATTTCCTGGGGTCGCTCGAATGAACCGGATGACGATTCCGAGGACTACAGCAGCCAAGAAAACGAGGATCAATGCACCGATCAGAGCGGAGAAATCGATGTCTTGGGAATACATGACGGCGATGACGCCAAGAACGGCCAAGAACGCGGCGACCGCAGTCATGACTGGTCCCGGCATTTTGGAGCGCCTCGACCGTTTCGAGATTTCGTGATGAATCGCGAAGAGAATGGGCTCAAGGTCCCAGGCAGTTGCTCTACATCAAGTGGTTCTGCCGCAGTCTTCTCAGCGGTGAAGTCATGGTTACGAAGGAGTTCGCCCAGCACCATCGATGCGGTTAATAACACCACGTTGCGGCCCGGACACATACCGGGCCCGCCGCTAAAGGGCACCAGCGGCCAGTCGTTCTCGTTGCGATCTTCTAACCACAGTTCCGGGGCAAAACGGTGGGCATCGGCCAGGGTTTCGTCGTCGCGATGGAAGAACGGCGCGAAGATCAAGATTGATGTTCCCTTGTCCAATGTGCCGTTGCGCCATTGGGTTTCTTCGGTGGTCTCGCGCAAAATCAACGGTGTGGTTGGCCACAGCCGCAACGATTCTAGAACGACGGCGCGGAGGGTCGGCAAATCTGGCGCCTGATCGAGTTCTTCGCGGGCAAGCTGGGTGGTCTCGGGATCAGCCGACAATAAACTCACCGCGCGGAACGTGGCCCATGATGCGGCATCGAAGGCAAACATCCACTGCGGGATCTGCTGTTCGGGCATCGTGCCTTTGGAGGCTGGAATGTCGGCCGCCATAGCAGCCAAGCTACCCGGTTCTGCTAACTCGAGATAGTGGCGCAAGCTCTTGGTGAACCGTTTTCGGCGGCTGCGGTTTTTCGGTACCAGATATGCCAGGTTCCCACGTTCACGCAGCTGGTTGAGGTCCTCGGTGATTTGTTGATCGTTGCGAGCCGAGTCCCCCAGCACGATCCTTCGGACGATGCGCCACCACATGAGGCTGAACGCATCCCAGTCCACAGCGCCGTTGAACTCAATATGACCGCGTAGGGCATCGACTTCTTCACGGACGGCACTGGTCATCGCGTCAGCATGTGAGTGCACGGTGCGGCCCGTCTGCAACGCTGCTTCATTGAAGGGACGACGTTTCTTTCGCTCCTTGACCGAGGACACCAAGGCCCCACCCGGCTGAAAGTGGTTCAATGCGCCACGTTTTTCCAACGAGGCTGAGCTAAATGAGTCAGGGGTCTCATTGAGCGCCCGGTGGACATCCGCGGGGTCCACCAAGAGTGCAACCTTCCGTCCGGCTAAGACTTTGAGTTGCACCGGACCGCTGCCGTATTGCGAGCGCAAGCGCTGCATTTGGTCGTGTTCTCGTGGTGCTGAATGCGTCATGTCACAAGACTATTGGCACCAAGGAGGTACCCGACAGGTCCTGCTTTCGCCGCTCGTGAGACGTGTGGGGCCAGCTGATGCGCCGAAGGTTAGCAGCACGCAGACGCTCGAGCACCTATGAGGATCGGTTGATTAGCGACTGGAGCGCAGCAGCCATCATCAGTTGATGATTCTGACACTCCGTTCGATGCAGCATTCCCCGGATCTGTTGTGCAGACCCCAGTCGTTGGTAGTTGGAGTTTCAGATCATCTGCTGCTTCTCGATCCCCGGCCAGTGCTGCGGCTATTGAACGAACCTGTTCGTACCCGGTGGCCATTAGGAATGTTGGTGCACGTCCGTAGCTCTTCATTCCTACGATATAAAACCCGGTTTCTGGGTGGGCAAGGATGCGTTCACCGTGGGGTTCTACCGAGCCGCAGGAGTGGAACTCTGGATCGATCAACGGACCCAGGGCGCGTGGGGCTTCCACTGCTGGATCCATGTCTAAACGAAGCTCAGACAGCATATTCAAGTCGGGTCGGAATCCGGTGGCCGGAACGAGTACATCAACGTTCAGTTGATGTGGTTCGACCGATGAGACAGCGCGAACCGTCAGTGCGTCATCGGAAACGTCGAATGAGTCAATCACGAATGACGTGTGGACAGAGATGTGTCCGTCTTCAACGAGTGCACGGAGTCGGGATCCCAGAGAGCCCCTGGCGGCTAGTTCGTCATCGTATTCCCCGCCATATGCTGCGGTAACATCTACACCGCGGATCGCCCAGCTGATGCGAGTGCCCGGAGCATGTTGGGCAAGCTCTGCTAAATCCAGCAAACTGTTGGCAGCGGAGTGTCCCGAGCCAACCACTAACACGTGCCGACCGG
>DHCFI07803__coassemble_1340_pt1 | contig 22724 bp, 18 predicted proteins | sample DHCFI07803__metabat2_high_PE_025 | metagenome-assembled genome bin DHCFI07803
ATTGAGCGACTCGGTCTTGAAACTCGAACAGCGTTAGATCGGCTCACTGTTTCAGATACCGTGAAAAGTGGCCTTGAAGACCTCGTATCCGGTCTCATCGGGCGCCAAAACTAAAACGATTACCAACCCATTGCTTGAGCGCGTCGTCGAATTTCGGCCTTTCGTCCAGCACGCAGAGCATCAATAGGACGTCCGGGTAAAGACTCATCTTCAGTAAAAAGCCACCGGATGATCTGTTCCGCTCCAAAGCCAGCATCCTCGAGCACGATAATGGTGCCACGAAGCGGTTTCAATAATCCCACTTCTGTCAGGAATTCAGCTGGTATGTAACGTATCCGATCGTTCCCGAGCCGCATATCTAATAGTTGCCGATCCTTAATCATCTTGTGAACGCGGGTCACAATTACATCAAGGCGTTCAGCAACATCTGGAAGAGTTAGCCAGCTTCCAACAAGGGATTCTAAATCACGCGTTTGATTCACACCTCTACCGTATCGCAAATATTCAAGATTATGCGATTGGATCCGTCGCAAAATGTATCTCCAAGCTGATCTGGGAATAAACTTGATTCTTCTATTAACATTTGCACCATTAGTCATGTATATTCTCGTATGTAACATTTTCATCACGTACACCTCGACGCTACTTTTGTCACACGTTGCACAAAGGAACTTCCCCTGGCTCAGGTGCCTGACGCAAGAGGATACGTTTAATGATCGACCGTACATCCGGTGCTTCCCGGTTCTACAAAACAGCGGTTGCCACATCGGCCCTGCCGCTACTCGCAATGGGCTCTGCTGCAGCAGCGGCCCCGGCAGTGGCTGATGCACCTGGTACGGCACTAAGCCCGAAACCAGCAACAGCCGCCAATGTGAACGCCGCGCAAACCAAACTGCACAGCACTCTTTTGTCCGCTGATCAGCTAGCAGTCCAATTACCAGCTCGATTCACGCAGACCAACTTTCAAGCTGCAAAAACTGCCCCTTCAACCTACAAGGTGAAGCCTGGTGACACCCTTGGCCATATTGCGCATGCGCAGTCCGTATCACTCTCCGATTTATTGAAGTGGAACGGGCTGAAAGCCTCCTCAATGATTTATCCGGGCGACGTCCTCAAACTTGGAGAACCTACGTCCGCTACGACGTCATCGTCGACTAGCTCAAGCTCTTCGACAAGTTCCTATACCGTCAAGGCCGGGGATACGCTTTCCGGTATCGCTGCAAAGCAAGACGTGGGGCTCTCAGCATTGCTCAGCGCTAACGGATTGTCAGTGTCTTCGGTCATCCATCCGGGCCAAGAGCTCAAACTTTCAGGCACTTCGGCCTCCTCATCTGCGTCAACAGCATCAAGCACGTCGAGCTCAAATTCTTCAAATGGCTCCTACAAGGTCAAATCGGGAGACACGCTGTCTGGTATCGCTGCTAGTCAGCATGTCAGCCTCGCAACACTTTTGAAGGCTAACGGCATATCTGCAACGACAGTTATCTACCCCGGCCAACAGCTGAAACTATCCGGGACTTCCTCGTCCACATCGTCCACAGATTCCGCTTCATCCTCAGCTTCTTCATCCAGTTCGTCCAGCAGCTACACCGTTAAAGCTGGCGACACGCTTTCTGGCATTGCTGCTCAAAACAATGTCAGTCTCTCAACTGTGTTGAACGCGAACAGTCTGTCCCTCTCTTCAGTAATTTTTCCGGGCCAGACCATCAAGCTCTCCGGATCGAGTAGCTCGTCGGTATCCTCCGTCTCTACGGCAAGCTCTAGCGGATCAACATCAGGTGGCACCTATAAAGTGAAATCCGGTGACACACTGTCGGGCATTGCGGCGAAGGAAGGTGTCAGTGTTTCTACCCTTCGCAGTGCTAACAACCTGAGCGGGGATAGCATTTATGCAGGTCAGTCACTCAAACTCTCAGGAACGACGAGTTCATCAACAGGCTCAAGCACAACGACCTCGAGCGCATCGAGTTACCAGGTTAAGTCCGGCGACACCCTCTCAGGTATTGCCTCGCGAAACGGTCTGAGCTTGCAGCAATTGCTGACTGCCAATGGAATGAATTCCACAGATATCATTCGCGCCGGCCAGACTCTGAAACTCAGCGGCTCGGGTTCTAGCTCTACCACGACCGCTTCGTCGGGTAACGATGAGCAACTTGTAGGAGATACATTCCTGCATAGAACTTATCCGGAAGACGTTGTCGCCAATGCCAACGACAATAAACGTGCGCTGCTGGATTCACAGATGCCATCCCGCAGCCAGGTTCGTGAAATGGTGCGTTCAACAGCAAGCTCGATGGGCGTTGACCCGTCACTCGCACTGGCACATGCACAGATCGAATCAGGTTTCGATGCCACTGCAGTGTCACCTGCCAACGCTATCGGTACCATGCAGGTTATCCCGAGTTCTGGTGAATGGGCATCTCAGTTGGTCGGCCGCGAGCTTAACATTATGGACCCGCAAGACAATATCACCGCGGGTGTAGCCATTATCCGGCATCTTCAGAACAATAACCCCGGCGACATCGGTGTTGCAGGCTATTACCAGGGTGCAGGTGGCGTCGACAAGTATGGCATGTACGACGACACCAAGGACTACGTGAAGAAAATCAACGCAGCCAAGAGTCGATATTAAATCATATCAACTTACACGGAAACGATGCCCGGTCAGCCACGCTGACCGGGTATTGTATTTGACGTGAATACACCTGCAGGCCCCTCCCTCGTTGGCACCACCGTCGATAACCGCTATACCATTACGCAACGGATTGCACACGGCGGCATGGCAACTGTATATCGCGCGCTCGATACGAGACTCGACCGTGAAGTCGCACTAAAGATCTTGCGACCGAATATGGCTGAGGATCCGGCCGTGATCGAGAAATTTGAAGCAGAAGCTAAGAATACAGCCAAGATCAATCACCCGCACGTCATCAATGTTTACGATCAAGGTGTCGGACCAGCCGGAGATGGCAATGTGGCTTTTCTTGCGATGGAGTTCATCGAGGGCCACACCTTGCGAGAAGTCATGCGTGCTGCCCAGGATATGTCGATTGAAGAAACGTGGAACATCGCCCTACCAATCATCCGGGGTGTAGCTGCAGCACACCGCGTCGGACTTATTCACCGAGACATCAAACCAGAAAACGTTCTAGTATCTCATGATGGGGACATTAAGGTTGCTGATTTTGGTCTAGCTCGAGCCGCTTCAAATCACACGGGGACTGGCATGGCTCTTATGGGCACGGTATCCTATATGTCGCCCGAACTGGTGACCGGGCAACAGGCTGATGAGCGATCAGATGTATATGCACTAGGTATTTTGATTTTCGAAATACTGACAGGCAGCCGACCATATACCGGGGAATCTGCTGTAGCTATCGCCGTCCAACATACCAATTCTCGAGTCCCGGCTCCGTCCACGCTTGTGTCAGGTATCAGCCCAGCTGTCGATGACCTCGTGCTGCATATGACCGAGCCTTCCGCCGAAGATCGCCCGGCAGATGCAACAGAAGTACTGATCCTCATCCAGCATCTACTTGAGAATCCGAATACCGCTGACAAGCTTGCGGAGCACTCCCCCGCTGACGAAGCGGATACTCAAGCTGTTAACGATGTTGCAACACAACCTTTCGACCATGCTGCAACGCGTCCATATCAGGCGAACCCAGAGTCAGACGAAGCCGATGATGCAACGAGAGTTACTAGCCCCCCGCAGCCCCCGGCACCTCCACAACCCAACGTCTCGGTCTTACCGCCCTCAGTAACAGCAGAGGCCTCGCCTGCAGGTGATTTCGACCACTATCATCGCGAACCTACTTCACCTCACACGGTCGCGCCGCAATCCCGCACGTTTGGCAACAAGAAACCACATGAGCCCGCGCAAGCGTTTGCCCCGGTCGCGCCCTCGCGAGCTGCGATTCTGACGTTACTGGTCGTGATGGCAGCCGCTGCTACCGTCCTATTTGGACATTGGGCTGGAACCTGGATAATGAGCTGGCTCTTCGGGTAGGACCTCAAAGTTTGACCCCCGCAGATGAAATCACATCTACGGGGGTCAAACAACTACTCCTGCACTGTAGTCAGCTAGCTCGTCCCATCCGCATTTGCTTTAGCAGATAATGCTTCTGCAACTAAGAACGCCAGTTCCAAGGACTGCTGATGATTTAGCCGCGGATCCACGAGTGTCTCATAGCGCTCATCAAACGCGGACTCATCCACTTCAACGGATCCACCCAGACACTCTGCAACATCATCACCGGTCAGCTCGATGTGCAAGCCCCCTGGGTGAGTTCCAGTTGCTTGGGCAACTTCAAAGAAACCTCGAACTTCGCTCATAATGTCTTCAAGGCGACGGGTCTTATAGCCGTTGGCAGCTGTAATGGTGTTACCGTGCATTGGATCGTTTATCCAAAGCGGTGTAGCTCCAGCAGCTTTGACGCCTTCCATAATGGTCGGCAATTTTTCGCGAATAGTGTCCGCTCCCATGCGCACGATGAAGGTCAGACGACCTGGTTCGCGGTTCGGGTCAAGCTTTTCCACCAGTTGCATGGCCTGATCGACGGTGGTCGTTGGCCCCAATTTCACACCGATTGGATTACGAATACGGGATAAGTAATCCACGTGCGCACCGTCGACCTGGCGGGTACGTTCGCCGATCCAGACGAAGTGTGAAGACGTAATGTATGGCAACCCTGTGCGTGAGTCCACGCGCGTCAGCGCCCGTTCATAGTCGAGGAGCAGAGCTTCGTGAGCAGAAAAGAATTCCACGGTTCGTAAGGCATCGAAATCCGCTCCAGCAGCAGCCATGAAGCGCACCGCACGATCGATTTCTGCGGCAAGTTCGTCAAACCGCGCGTAGGCTGGATTCGACATAAAGCCTTTGTTCCAGGAGTGAACGGTTCGTAAATCCGCAAAACCACCGGTGGTGAATGCACGAATGAGGTTTAGGGTCGATGCCGAGGTGTGATATGCCTGCATCATACGACGTGGATCATGTTTCCGAGATTCTTCAGTGAAATCGAACCCGTTGACAATTTCTCCACGGAACGACGGCAGCGTCACATCACCGCGAGTTTCCATATTCGACGAACGCGGTTTGGCAAATTGGCCTGCCATACGGCCCATCTTCACCACTGGCATCGAAGCACCATAGGTCAGTACGACTGCCATCTGCAAAATTGTGCGGATGCGCGACGAAATCTTATTTGCTGTTGCACCTGCAAACGTTTCCGCGCAGTCGCCACCTTGCAAAACAAAAGCGTTACCGGACGCGGCCTGAGCAAGTCGATCACGCAGCACATCAACCTCACCGGCGAACACCAAAGGTGGAACATGAGAGAGTTCATTGAACGTAGCGTTAAAGACGTTCTCGTCATACCACTGCGGTGCCTGCTCTACTTCAAGATCCCGCCACTTATCCAAGCCTGGATAGTCAGCAGCGCCTTGGGAAAGGTTCGTTCCGAAGGGTTCTATCGCTTGAGAATTTTCCGCAGTGTCAAACATCATGCAGCCAAGCATACGGCGCCCAATTAGGCAGTTGGTAGTTCATGACGCTATAAGCCAAGACATACAAAATTGCGAGCGCAATCATTGTTGGATAATATATTCGGCTCCATCTTGCCAGCGCTGACGACTATGCTGGTGACAATGGTTACACAGCATTCCTCAATTTATCTTGAGCCAGAGCCGCTCCGGACGCTTAACTCCAATGGAGTCCGTTGGGCTGTTCTGTTGTTACATGGCTTTACTGCGGGACCAGGCTCTGTACTTCCTTGGGGTCGGGCCCTAGCGAAAGCCGGTGCAGCGGTATCAATTCCCTTACTCAGCGGCCACGGTACCAGCATTGCCGACCTAGCAAACACGACAGCTGGGCGATGGCGCGCCGACGTGCAACGTGAGTTAGATACTCTGCTGGCTGGACCATACGACGCAGTCGCTATAGGTGGTCTATCGATGGGCGGCACGCTCGCACTCGATGCCGCAGCGCACCGTGAAGTTAAGGCAACCTTCCTTGTGAATCCCGCACTCAGTTTCAAAGCACTTGACCGCCTAGGAGCATACCTTTCACCGCTAATACATCGAATCGTGCCAACCGTAGGTGCGCTAGCCGGCGACATCAACAAACCTGGTCCACCAGAAAGCGCTTACCCCCGGACTCCAGTGTCCTCGGTTCAGCAATTGGCACAGCTAATTCGAACGACCCGTAGGAACTTATCTCGGATTGCTTCCCCTGTCACGCTTTACCTCTCAAGAGTTGACCACATAGTGCCGGCGTCATCCGCGCGCATACTAGAACGCAGCCTTGCTGACGGGAAGTTGCGTAAGCTCATGCTGGAGAATAGTTTCCACGTTGCAACACTGGACTACGATGCCGAAACTATCCACCACGATAGTGTCACGACACTTAGCGCAATGTCAGGAGGGCTCCGTGACGGGTGACGAGACGAACCGAGATTCCGAATGGGAAGATCTCGTTCGGCGCCTGGGAGGAAATCCTGAGAAGGCTGCAGGCGAACCCCCCGTCGAAGAACGATATGATACGCAACGTAGGGACTACGACGCTTGGAACGCTGAAGACCAGTATCCGGTGGTAAGCCGACCCGGCCCGAGAGACTATGTGTTGGCGGAGGAAGAAACCTTAGACTTCCACCCCCCTGACCCAAAACCAGTTTCAGCGAGCGCCCCTCGAACAGTCCTGTCCTGGTTGGGAGTTATCGGCGCGGTAGTGCTGTGGATAGTAGCAGGAATGGCAAGTTGGCAACTGCCCTGGTGGCTCAGTATTGCCTCAATTTTAGGTTTCCTAGCCGGTGCTATAAGCCTCTTCTTCCTGCTCCCTAAAACTTGGGCACACCGTGAGCGTTTTGACGACGATGACTATGGTGGCGGAGCAAAGGTCTAGGACATGACTATTCCAACAAGCTCGGCATCATAACTCGTCAATCAAGCTACCAGCCGGTAGAATGTGAGTCATATCTCCCTTACCACTTACGCCACAGAGGAGCCACATGCGAGAAATCACCATTCCCTCATTGGTTGAAGCACCACAGAACTCAAATGCTACAGACCTGATTGAGGACCATTTCGCAGACGATCCAGACCTCGCGCTATTTGCTCGCCAGACAGCTCCTGGTGAATGGACAGACATTTCCGTCAGCGAATTTCGCAATGACGTCCAAACACTCGCACGCGCCCTCGCTGCCATGGGGATCGAGCGCGGTCAGTCTGTGGCCATTATGAGCCCTACACGGTATGAGTGGACACTTCTAGACTTAGCAATTCTGTATGCAGGCGCCGTCACCGTACCCATCTATGAAACATCGTCCCCTTCACAGATCGCATGGATTTTAGAAGACTCCGATGTACAAGCGGCTGTCGTAGAAACCGAAGAACATAAACGTGCGGTCCAAACAGCTATCCAACGCGAAGGACTAGCTGAGCTCCGGGGCATCTGGGTCATGGACAACGGTCTTGACGACCTCCGTGCGCAAGCTGAAATTGGTCCAGATGCTGAAGCAATGAACACGCGTCGCTCCGCAGCCAACTTAGACGATGTAGCCACAATCGTGTATACCTCCGGAACAACTGGCAGACCCAAGGGCTGCATGATTACGCACGGCAACCTGGTGAATCTCTCGCTCAACGTCTTGGCGTCGGAAATGGGCTCCATATTGCCCCGCGGAAGCAAGACCATCATGTTCATACCCTTGGCACACATCTTTGCACGCTTCATCTCCTTTCAAGCTATAGCTGCAGGTGCCAAGGTCGGCCATACACCTGATGTGAAAGATCTAGTTCCAGACCTCAAGTCGTATCAGCCAGACTTCATCCTGGCGGTCCCCCGGGTTTTTGAAAAAGTTTACAACTCGGCCATGCTTAATGCAGAACAAGGCGGGAAAGGAAAAATCTTCCACACCGGTGCCAACATCGCAATCGAGTACTCGAAGGCGAAAGAAGCAGGCAGTATTCCAGTAGGGCTCCGACTGAAACACTGGGTTTTTGATAAGTTGCTCTATACAAAAATCCGAGCAGCCATGGGTGGCAATGTCACCGATGCGATCTCCGGAGGCGGACCGCTCGGCGCACATCTTAGCCACTTCTTCCGAGGCGTTGGCGTCGACATCAAAGAGGGTTACGGCCTGACCGAAACCACCGCACCAGTGACTGTCAATCGACCCGGTGATCGTACTCGAGTGGGTACCGTTGGGCTCCCCGTGCCGGGCAATAGCATTCGCATTGCCGAAGACGGAGAAATCCTAGCGCAGGGTATCTCAGTCTTCAAGGGGTACCACAACCTTCCTGATAAGACCGCTGAAGAGATCGTTGACGGTTGGTTTCACACTGGTGACATAGGCCAACTAGACGACGATGGGTTCCTATCCATTACTGGGCGAAAAAAGGAAATTCTTGTGACTGCCAGTGGGAAGAATATTGCCCCAGCACAGTTAGAAGATCAGATCCGTGCTGACGGACTCATCTCCCAAGTTATGGTCGTTGGAGACAATCAAAAGTTTGTTGCTGCGATTATCACCTTGGATAGCGAGACAGCCCCGTCCTGGCTTCAGCAACGACAGCTTGATGAAGCCATGACGATGGCTGAAATGGCCCAGCATCCCGTGGTTCGTGAACATGTTCAAGGTCTAATCGATCAAGCCAACGAATCTGTGTCTCGCGCAGAGTCCATCCGTGAATTCAGAATCACCGATCAGGACTTCACCATAGAATCTGGACAAATGACTCCGTCTCTAAAGATCCGACGAGAAACTATTATGCGCGACTACGCTGACCTCATCGACGACATTTACCAGCCAACAGCATCGTAAGGCTTGTACAATAAAACGTTCCGGACCGTGCTCTACCGCAGTCCGGAACGTTTTTATATGCACAGCAGTCTGTTATAACAGCCCAGAGTCTTGGACCTCCAGACCCAACAGAGCATTTTCTATGACTTCAGCCATGGCGGGGTGAATCCAGTACTGTCCTCGAGCCATTTGATGAGCGGTAATCCCAAATGACATCGCCGTAATAATCGGCTGGAGCAAGTTCGTAGCTTCCGGTCCCATGATGTGTGCGCCAAGCAATAATCCAGTTGACTTATTGGCAATCAGCTTGACGAACGAACCTGAGTCATCCATGGCCCAGCCATAGGCGGTGTCGCCGTACTCTTGCACTTTGACGGAAATTGCATCCTGTCCGAACTGAGCACGTGCTTCGTCTTCGGTTAGTCCTGTACTGGCGATTTGAGGGCGAGTAAAGACCCCTGCAGGAATTGGCCCCAACGTGTCTGGTTTCATGTTGGCTGGATTCGCTAGATTATGCGAAACCACGCGCTGCTCATGGTTTGCTACGTGTTTCAACATCTCTGGATTTGAAATATCGCCGATAGCCCATACGTTTTCAAGCGGTTGACCATTAGATAAGACACGAAGATATTCATCTCTGGCAATCACATCACCGGCCAAATCGATGTCAGCGGCTTCCAGATTTAGTCGGTCGGTATTTGGAAACCGTCCCGTAGCCAACAGCACAACATCTCCAGTGAAGGACTCCACGACGTCATCGCTGTTCTGTCCTGTTGCCGTGACATTAATTCGCAACTGGTCACCGTTCGCCTCGATAGAGTGAAGCGTGCGATTCAAAGCAAGTTGCCACTGTTTCTGTGCGTGGCGAGTAAAACGTTCCGAAACTGTTTTGTCATGACTGGAGAGTAACTGTCCAGAACGATTGACTTGAATGACTTCCGACCCTAACCCGGCAAAGATTGCGGCAAATTCCGAGCCTATATATTTTCCGCCCACGATAATGATGCGCTTCGGCAGTTCCTCCAGTCGCATGACGGTGTCGGATGTGTGCACGCCAGAAAGACTTGTTCCCGGTACCTCAGGTAGGCTCGGGCGAGAACCGGCAGCTATCACAATGTGCTCCGCTTCAAGAACGCGTCCAGAAGTTGTCGTAAGTTGTTTCGGACCTGAAAAGCGCACTTCTTCAGTAATCAGGGTCGTGTGGTCTAATTCGACGTCGCGATAATGTTTTCCGCCGTCGGAAATCGCGTCGATTCGAGAGAAGATCCGATCCCGGATCGCCGGCCAATCTGCTGATTGGAAGTCCATGTCCACGCCAAGTCGTGCAGCATCGGCGGGAGTTGACGCTAACTGTGATGGGTAGGCAAACATTTTAGTTGGGATGCAACCAACGTTTAAACATGTTCCGCCAAAAACGCCAGAATCAATGATTGCGACTTTTTTGTCGTCCCAATCAGGCGTAATAAGTGAGTTACCGGATCCGGAACCAATGATGGCTAGATCGTATTTTTCGATGTTCATGCCAACAGTGTAATGGCTCCGAATCCGGTCACGACGTACTAGTTCACATCCAGCGTTATGCTGGATCGAGTACCACAATGAGGTCGTTTCCTGCGACCGGCGTCGGCGACGACAACACAACCCGAGACACTGTACCATCTACCGGCGAGGTGATGCCGGCTTCCATTTTCATTGCTTCGATCGTGGCTACAGTATCGCCGACGGCTACCGTGTCCCCTTCTTCGACAGTGACGGTGACGGTACCCGAAAACGGGGCAGGCACGTGCCCCTGTTTTGAGGCATCTGCCTTTTCAGCTTCGTGAACGCTGGATTCCACAGAACGGTCACGCACATCTACCTGGCGCTGTTGCCCGTTGAGAGTCACCATGACGGTTCGCATGCCCTTATCGTCAGCTTCAGACACCGCTTGAAGCGTCGTAAGTAACCGCACTCCTTTCCCAAGCGAGATGACATGCTCGTGGCCTTCGACCATGCCGTAGAGGAAGTCGCGGGTATGAAGCACCGATGTATCGCCATACTGCCGGACATGCTCCTCATACTCGGCTGTGGGCCCCGGGAACAACAGGTGGTTGAGGGTTCTGCGCCGTACGGCACCGGCTTCCTCGAGTTTGGCTGCATCCTCCTCCGAGATATCCTCAATTTCAATTCCGGTAGCCTGCCGACCTTCCAGCGCCTTGGTACGGAATGGCTCTGGCCAACCGCCGGGAGGGTCTCCAAGTTGACCAGAGAGGAAGGCAATCACAGAGTCTGGAATGTCGTAGTTGCCCGGGTTTTCTTCGAAATCAGCCGGGTCTGCATCCGCAGAAACCAATGCCAGTGCAAGATCGCCCACCACCTTCGAGGACGGAGTGACTTTTACGATGTCGCCGAGAATGTCATTGGCTGCCTCGTACATGTTTTCAATATCTTCAAACCGCTCCCCCAGTCCTAGAGCAATAGCCTGTTGACGTAGGTTGGACAGTTGCCCGCCTGGAATCTCATGAGCATAGATACGTCCGGTTGGTGCAGGAAGTCCCGATTCGAACGGCGAGTAAATCTCGCGCACCGATTCCCAGTAAGGTTCCATTTCAGCAACATGAGCAAGCTCCAAACCGGTTTCGCGTTCGGTATTGTCCGTCGCGGCGACCAACGCCGACATCGAAACCTGCGAGGTTGTGCCCGCCATGGCTGCACTGGCTGTGTCGACAGCGTCCACGCCTGCTGCTGATGCAGCCAACAATGTTGCGAGCTGACCACCGGAGGTGTCGTGTGTATGCAGATGAACCGGCAGATCGAAGTTTTCACGAAGTGCAGTAACAAGCTGCGTTGCCGCAGCGGGACGAAGCAGTCCTGCCATATCTTTGATCGCTAGCACGTGGGCACCAGCCTTGACCATTTCATCTGCTAAGCCCAGGTAATAGTCGAGTGTGTACAGTTGCTCTTTCGGGTCCAGCAAGTTGCCTGTATAGCACAGCGCGGCTTCTGCAACCGATGAAGTGTTCTCCCGAACCGCAGTAATAGCCGGAATAGTCTGATTGACATCATTCAACGCATCAAATATGCGGAAGATATCAACACCTGTTTGCGCCGCTTCTTCAACAAATGCTTCAGTTACGCGCTGAGGATATGGTGTGTACCCCACGGTGTTACGGCCCCTCAGCAGCATTTGCAACGGGATGTTTGGCATTTCTTCACGGAACCGAGCAAGACGATCCCACGGATCTTCAGACAAGAACCTCAGTGCGACGTCATAGGTAGCCCCGCCCCAAACTTCAGCAGATACAAGATTCGGCAATAAATGCGATACCGCCGGGGCCGCTGCAAGCATATCTCGGGTTCGGATACGAGTCGCCAACAGCGACTGGTGCGCATCTCGGAAGGTCGTATCTGTTACACCCAGCCCGTCGTAGTCCCGTAAAGCTTGGGCAAAACCTTCCGGGCCCTTTTCCAGCAAAATATCGCGCCATCCAGTCGGCGGAGCGACTTTTGACGGCCCATCAAACGGACTTCGATCGGGTTCGTCCGACTTATCACCGGGGAAACGGGGCAACTTCTTGCGCGGATCCATGCCTTCAATGCGCGGACCATACGGGCGGTTGACCGTGACATCAGCCAAGTACGAAAGGGCACGTGAACCCCGGTCCTGCGACCGGTTAACTTGCGTCAGATAAGGATTACTATCAATAAAATCTGTTGCAACATCGCCATCAATAAATTGCTGGTTATCAAAGACGTTCAGCAAAAATGGAATATTTGTGGCAACACCCCGAACTCTAAATTCAGCCAGCGCCCGGCGAGCTCGACGCTGCGCCGTTAAGAAATCTCGACCACGGGCTGACATCTTCACTAACATAGAGTCAAAGTGCGGAGAAATTTCCGCGCCCGTATAAATCGTCCCACCATCCAGACGAATTCCAGAACCACCAGCAGATCGGTATGCAGTAATCTTTCCGGTATCGGGACGAAAATCATTGGCTGGGTCTTCTGTGGTGATGCGGCACTGAATAGCTGAACCGCGGACATAGAGGTCCTCTTGACGAATTTCGAGATCCTCAAAGGTTGCCCCAGCGGCAATACGAAGCTGCGCGCCTACCAAATCAACATCGGTAATTTCTTCGGTAATCGTGTGTTCGACCTGGATGCGTGGGTTCATTTCAATGAACACGTGCTGGCCCGCGCGCGCACCTTCGGTATCGACTAGAAATTCGACGGTACCGGCATTGCGGTAGTTCATGGCCTTAGCGAATTTCACAGCATCATTGTAGAGACGCTGACGCAGCTCGTCATCTATGTTGGGGGCAGGTGCAATCTCAATGACTTTTTGGTGTCGTCTTTGCATGGAGCAGTCACGCTCAAACAGGTGCACGACATCACCGTTACTGTCTGCCAACACCTGAACCTCGATATGCCGAGGACGCAGTACAGCTTGCTCAAGGAAAGCTGTTGGGTCACCAAAGGCGGTATCGGCTTCATGCATGGCTGCATTCAAAGCTTCAGGCAGGTCTTGGGCATTCTCCACACGCCGCATACCACGGCCCCCACCACCGGCAACGGCTTTTACAAATAAAGGAAACCCGATGTCATCGCCTTGTGCGATGAGTTCATCGGCATCAGACGATGGCTCTGTAGACTTGAGAACCGGCACCCCTGCTGCTTCAGCTGCACGCAACGAAGCAACCTTATTACCGGTTTGTTCCAGCACATCCGCTGGCGGGCCCACGAAGGTCAACCCGTTCGCTTCAGCCTTCCGGGCCAGATCTGCGTTTTCGGCGAGGAAGCCATAGCCAGGATAAATTGCGTCAACGCCCGATTCCAAAGCAACATTTATGATGCTGTCCACATCCAGATACGCCCGCACTGGATGGCCTTCGTCGCCAATCCGGTACGCTTCATCAGCTTTTTGCCGGTGAATCGAGTTACGGTCCTCATAAGGGAAGACCGCTACGGTCTTTGCACTGAGTTCGTGACACGCGCGGAATGCACGGACAGCGATCTCGCCTCGGTTGGCAACCAGAACTTTCTTAAACATTCGTTCCCCACCATTGCTTTCGGGCGAGTTAGCTTGAGTATCAGCCAAGGTACCTCCATGATATTGGTGCTGTCACGATTGGCAACAGACGCTCAGGTATGTCCCACGATATCGTTCGTGTATACATTGAACACATGTGATACTACCCACGTCGAGGGTCTATGCAAAAATTATGTACGTCACAGGGACGAACACCGGAAGCAGCCCATTCACTTGTTAGAATGTGTTATCGACCAAATCTTCTATTTCATAACTAAGGTGCAATCGTAGTGCAGGTTATCTCTATTTCGAGCCTCAAGGGCGGCGTTGGCAAGACTTCTATAACGCTAGGTTTGGCATCAGCTGCCTGGGCAGCTGGAATTTCTACGTTGGTCATCGACCTTGACCCGCACGCTGACACGACAACTGGTCTAGGGATCAAACATGACCAGAACGGACGTGACATTGGGACAATGTTGCGCAAGCCGAAACATCACAATCTTGCGGAGCACGCCGTACCATCAGGATGGGTTCCAGCAACGCATCAAGAAGGCGCCCGGCCCGGTACTTTACACGTGGCTCGCGGCTCTGCGAAGACGTCGATGTTCGAGAAAGTATCGACGAGACGCCGCGAGTTGAACCGACTTTCGACGTTGCTAGAAACTGTAAATCAATACGATCTCGTGCTGATTGACTGTCCCCCGGCGCTAAATGGCATCACACGGATGGCATGGGCAGCTTCTACCGCTGTGCTATTAGTGGCCGAACCAAGCCTGTTCTCGGTTGCTGGAACAGAACGCACATTCCGCGCATTAGATTTGTTCCAGCGCGAATATGCACCCAAGCTGGAGACCTCGGCTGTTGTAGTAAACAGGGTACGCGCCGCTTCGACCGAACATAAATATCGCCTAACTGAAATGCGGCGCATGTTTGGCAATCGCCTGCTTGAAACTCAAATACCAGAAACATCTAATTGGCAGCAGATGCAGGGCGCAGCATGGCCGGTACATGCGTGGCCGGGTGACACCGCATACACAGCTGCTCGTACATTCGATCAGCTACTGGATAGCCTTTACGACGCTAAGCAGACTCCGCGAAGGGTTCGCCGAAGCTAACAATCCCAAACGGCTCATGTGTGGCGAATAACATAAACCCGGTTATGTATACATAACCGGGTTTTCTATGCTTGCTCAGTAGTGGGACTAAGTTCCGTTTTAGGAAGCAGTCTTCCGACGAACATCGCGGCGCATCGCCAGTTCATCGCCAGGGAAGTCGTCTTCCGTTGTCTGTCCATCAGCCAAGCGCTCCGCTGGAAGTTCAGACAATGTGCCTTCGACTTCACGCCACACGCGTCCCACAGCAATACCGTATACACCTTGACCGCCCTGGACAAGATCAATAACCTCGTCGGCTGAGGTGCACTCATAGACTGATGCACCATCAGACATTAAGGTGATTTGTGCAAGATCTTCTACCCCGCGCTCACGCAGGTGTTCAACTGCAGTCCGGATCTGCTGTAGGGACACGCCGGTATCAAGCAGGCGCTTTACTACTTTCAACACGAGAACGTCACGGAACGAATAGAGCCGATGTGTGCCCGACCCTTCAGCGCCACGTAATGACGGTACGACCAGGCCCGTGCGTGCCCAGTAGTCAAGCTGACGATATGTGATACCAGCCGCTTTCGAAGCGGTAGGGCCGCGGTAGCCGTGGTCATTATTTAGCCAGGGTGCGTCGTCGCTAAACAGTACGCCCTGGTTGCCAGAGTCCATGTTCTGGCTCTGCCCTGAATCACTGGTGTGAGACACTAGGGGTTCCTCCTGCTGATCTGTTCCACCCGGGGAAGTTTTGTAAGCACATCACCCTTGGCCGAATCGTGCGCGGCTTCCAAATAATGGTCTCACATATACTGTGGAACTTATAGTGGTCCACGCTATTCTGCGAATTGGTCCTGGTCAAAGACCACAAAGGAATAATCAGTTCGTGTCGGAACTATTTTTCTGTTGCGCCAGGATCATCGTTGTCTTCTGTCCCGTTTTCTGAGTCGTCTTCTTCAAACAGTGGCGGTGTTTGTTCGTCGCTTGAATCCAAAAAATCCGCTGGATTCAAGCCCTTCAAGAACTCGCGGAAATCGTCAATGCTTTCTTCGGGTACCTCAGGCTGTATCTCAGGAGCTTCGATATTGAGTTCTGCTGCGATATCACCCTCCGTCAGATCAATCCCTGCGGAATCGAGAACTTCTTCGCTTGCGTAGACGGAGACACCTGCAAAAAGAGCGGCTGCAACAGCATCTGATGCACGCGCATCCACCGTCGTGCCGGACTCTAGCATGAGCTCAGCGTAAAAGACCTCGTCATCAACCTTTGCGATGCGCACCGCATCAATTGGGTCTCCTGCCTGTTCGAGAGCCTCGACAAGAAGCTGGTGTGTCGTTGGACGAGGAGTGTCAACGCCTTGTTGGGCCAGGCCAATAGCAGTACCTTCTGAAGGACCTATCCAAAGTCGCAATAGCCTCTGGGAATCCTGGTGTAGAAGCAACAAAATGGGCTGATTACCGGGAAGGACAATCCGGATTTCAAGGACCTTCATTACTATGTCGGCCATGGCGAAGCTCCTTATCTTGATACTGCCTGAAACGAAACGGGGCTAATCGTCCATATCTGCAATTTCAGCACTCACTACCCCAGCATGCAAGCTCAAGCAAGCTTGAGTTATTTCGCGAGCAGCCTCCGTGACGCGTTCCTTGGATACCCCACCGTTATTTTGTGCGATGCCTGACGTAGCTTGTTCAACCATTCCCAATTCACGGTCTGCAGCGATTCGGAATGGTCGAAGATGGCGTGCTTCGAAACCGAAACCAGTCAACGTCACTGCCGCCCGAGCGACTTTGAGACTGTGATCATCGTAACGGCCTGTCTCATCGGCCCATATAAGACGGTATGCTTCCAGCGTTCGCATGAGCTCATCTGAGGCACCCGACATCCCTTGCAGTTCAGCCCGAGACATCGGTCGAATATGCCCGGTGAGCTCTTGAGCAAGCTGTTGCGATACAGAGCGGGGTTCAAGTCTCAAACCACCTGGCAAGGAATCTGGACGTTTTCCTGCGTCAATAGCGTCCAGATAATTTTTGATAACTTTTAGCGGCAAAAACTGATCTCTTTGAAGCGCCAGGATGAACCGCAATCTATCAACGTCCACCTCAGTGTATTTCCGATACCCGGCCGCAGTTCGTGCAGGTGTGAGCAGTCCCCGTTCCTCCAGGAAACGTACTTTCGACGCCCTCACCTCGGGGAACTCGGTGTTAATATGCTCTAGTACTTCGCCGATCGTCAAAAGCGCTTGGGAGCGATTAGCGATATCAGGGGTGACCGGACGTGGCTTTGGGGAAGCGGACAATTGGTTCAGACCTTTACAACAACTAGGACTACATTCAATTTGTCGCCACTGGTTCAAGCGGCAACAAAGTGGCCGATAGCTTATGCGCTCGTTTGCTGTGTTCCTGCATAATAGGACAGCCGGAATTTTCCAATTTGAAGTTCCATACCTGTATGCAGTTCGAGCGAGTCCACCCGGTCGTTGTTAATATATGTGCCGTTAAGAGACCCAGTGTCTACAACTTTAAACCCGCCTGCATGACGTTCGAATGTCGCGTGTTGACGGGAAACCGTGACGTCGTCCAAGAAGATGTCTGCATCAGGATGCCGTCCAACCGAGACTTTGTCCTGATCGAGCAAAAAACGTGCGCCTCTATTCGGACCTTCATGCGCAACAAGTAGCGCGGAACCCAGGGGCAGTGCTTCTACGGCGGCTCGCTCGTCTGGCTGCAAGTGAAGGTCTTTAAGAGGTTCAAGCTTTGGCAACCCTACGGTTGTTGGCTCAATATCAGAATGATCTTCTGAATTACCAGGAACGGGGTTATCTTTTGTCATGCTTGAGCGCTCCTTGCAGTGCATAAATTTGCTGACGACTCGGGTCCATGAGTCGCCCTGACTCACATAGTTTAGCTGATCGGTGCCTTGAATTCACGGCTTGGGGAAAACTAAATCTCAACGAATCAGCTTGTCACCTTGAATTTTCAACTTCAATATGATTGAAGTAAAATCTTTCTCCGGGTTACGGTGCGCCAATCATACTTTTTGCTTCTCACCGCAATAGCTGCAAGGTCGCGCGCCATGTTCAAAAGAAAACATCCTTGGCACTTATTGGTCCAAGGATGTGCTGGTCGGGCTGACAGGATTTGAACCTGCGACCCCATCTCCCCCAGAGATGTGCGCTACCAAGCTGCGCCACAGCCCGTTCCATCGCTCGCGTTCAAGCGCTAGGATACTCGGGTTACTATACACGATGCCCAGTGAAAGTCCGAATTCATTATTTCATCGAAAGTCTTCAACTTGTGCGAAACGTTCTAGACTACAACTCATGGCTCCTTATCCTGCTGATACTAAGCACATCGCATATGCCCGTTCTTTGATCCGTACCATCGAAGACTATCCCCAGCAGGGGATCACTTTTCGTGATATCACTCCCCTGTTAGCCGATGGCCAAGCAATGCGGACGGTAGCCGAGGCCCTGGTAGCACAGGCTGGCGTCTCATTTGATGTCGTAGCCGGCGTCGAAGCTCGTGGGTTTATATTTGCTGGTGCTGCTGCCGCAGTAGCTGGAACAGGAATGATCCCGATCCGCAAACAGGGTAAGTTGCCAAAACCAGCTCACCAAGTCGCGTATGAGAAGGAATACGGCCAAGACGTATTAGAAGTTTCTCCAGAACTTGAAGCAGGGATGCGCGTACTTTTACTGGATGACATTCTTGCGACCGGCGGCACGCTGAAGGCAGGCGCAGAGTTGGTGGAACAGGCTGGCGCCAAAGTCGTGAGCGTCGGCGTTGTGATGGAACTTCAAGGGCTTGCGGGAAGAGCAATGATGCCGCAGACTAAAGCCCTATTTTGCTTATAATCCACGGCATCACACTATTATGTGAATCTTAACGACGTCGGCGCTCCCGAACGCGCATCGTAATCTCGATCGGACTACCTTCGAAGCCAAAAAACTGGCGCAAACGATTGATGATAAATCGTCGATAGCCAGGATCCAAGAAGCCAGTGGTGAATAGGATGAATTTGGGCGGCCGTGTAGACGATTGGGTGGCAAACAAAATTCGCGGTTGCTTTCCACCGCGTACAGGGTGGGGGTGAGCTGCCACAAGTTCCCCAATAAATGAATTAAGCTTTCCGGTTGGGATACGGCTTTCCCAAGATTCCAAGGCAGTTTCTAGTGCGGGAACTAGCCGGTTTTTATGCCAGCCCGTCTTAGCCGAGACGTTGATCCGCGGTGCCCATGAGACATGTTGCAAATCTAAGTCAATCTCACGCTCGAGGTCGTCTCGGCGATCTTCATTCATAAGATCCCACTTATTGAAGGCCAGTACCATCGCACGTCCAGCGTCCAGCACCATTTGGATGATACGTACATCTTGCTCACTAAGTGGTTGAGAGGATTCCAAAAGGACAACCGCAACTTCAGAACGATCTAATGCGGCACGCGTACGCAGGGAAGCATAATAGTCCGAGCCCGAGGCCATGTGTTGGCGTCGACGAATACCTGCCGTGTCAATAAATTCCCAAACGTCACCGTTCAACTCGACTAATTCGTCAACGGGGTCGCGGGTTGTTCCAGCGATATCGTCCACAACGGCACGCGATTCATTAGCCAGTGTGTTGAGCAGTGAAGATTTGCCCACATTCGGGCGTCCGACAATAGCAACGCGACGTGGGCCCTGTGCCGTTAGAACATCTTTATAGGCTGATTCCTCAGGTAATTCCTCGACCAATACGTCAAGCAAGTCCGCTGTACCTCTGCCGTGTAAGCCAGAAACTGGGTACGGGTACCCAAAGCCCAGCCCCCAAAGCAATGAGGCATCAGCTTCTTGCGATAGGCCGTCAACTTTATTTGCAGCCAAGAGAATAGGTTTACTGGCTTTACGTAGCATCGCAACGATCGCTTCGTCTGTCGCAGTAATCCCCACCGTTGCATCAACGACAAAGATCACGTAATCAGCTAAATCAACTGCCCGCTCTGCTTGATCCGCAACCTTTGCGTCTAGGCCTTTGACACCGTATTCCCAGCCACCAGTATCCGCGACAGTGAAGAGTTTGCCATTCCACTGGGCTTCATAGAACACGCGATCGCGAGTAACTCCAGGCACGTCTTCTACCACTGCCTGACGACGACCAATAATGCGGTTAACCAATGTGGACTTGCCGACGTTTGGGCGGCCAACGATAGCTACGACGGGAGGAATAAATGAGCGTTCTTCGTACTGTTCAGCATCGTCGAAGCCTGCCAAAACCAGATGGTCGTCGTCTTCTAAATCATATTGTTGCAGGCCGGCCAAATAGGCTTCTGTACGAGCTTCATGGTCCTGCTCGGACATGCGGGCGAGATCTTCATCAACTGTATCTGCACTTGATGGAATGTATTCTTCTTCAGTCATAATGCTTTCTTAGGATCCGTTCGCATTAACTTGCCGTTGAATTTCAGCTAATACGACCGTCACGGTATCTTCAAGGGACAGATTGGATGAGTCAATTTCAGCAACGCCTTCAACGGGTGTCGTGAAATCAACAAGTGCAGAATCTTTTTCGTCGCGTCCGACGACATCTGATTCCACATTGCCTGGGTCCTGGTTGGTTTCGCGCAGTTGCTGTCCACGACGTGCCATTCGAATTTCTGGAGAAGCAGTCAGCAAAATACGAGCTTCAGCATCCGGTGCAACAACCGTTGTGATGTCTCGACCTTCAACCACGATGCGTGGCCGAGATTGGATCGCTTGACGTTGCAACTCCACGAGATGTTCACGAACTTCGCGGCGTGTTGACAGTACAGATACATTTGCTGTCACTTCATCACTACGAATGGCGTCAGTGACGTCTTGGCCGTCTAATGCCAAAGAGAAATTGTGCGGGTTGAGATCTTGTGCCAATGGCATGGTGGTAATGAGATCAGTAATTTGTTGGGTATCCACCGAATCTGGTTGCGTCAGATCCAGGCCATTCTTCATGCACCAAAGAGTCGCGGCTCGATAGTTTGCTCCCGTATCCAAATAACTAAGATTCAAGTCCTGAGCAATCCACCGTGCGATCGTGGATTTTCCGGTGCCTGAGGGTCCGTCGATGGCGATGACGAGTCGAGGTTGTGCTGACATTAGAGTACCTTCCATCCAAGATCGGTCAATGAATCGACCAAGTGCCTTTTTTCGCCTGGAACCACAGCAATTTCCAGCATACCGACCTGGTAGCCCGATGAATGCTCCATGCGTAAGTCTTCCACGTTGACCCCAACATCGGCTACCGCTTGAAGTGCTGCGACAATTGCGCCCGGAGCGTCATCGACCAGGACTGTTACCAAAGCAAACGACTCGGCGGGGCCACCATGTTTTCCAGGTATTCTTGCTTGCCCGCGGTTACCTTCCTCCATGAGCTGAGCAACATCAAGTCGTGAACCGGTCTCGAAGGGTCGAGATAATGTCTGAATCAAACGATCTAGGTCCTCTTTCATACCATGCAGCTGCGGAAGGATTCGACCAGCATTCGCCGTCAAGATCTGCACCCACAACCCCCCGTCAGAAGCAGCAATGCGCGTCGTGTCGCGTAAACCGTTACCGGCCAGCTGGAGTGCATGGGCTGGTGTATCCTGCAGCCGGGATGCCAACAGAGAAGCAGCGATTTGCGGTAGATGACTAATTTGTGCCACTGCAGTATCGTGCTCTTCTGCAGTCATGTGGTAGATCGTGGCACCCAACAACCGAGCGACGTCCGAAGCTGTATCGATGACCGTTTGCGGTGTGCCCTCTCTTGGGCAAAGCACCCATGGGGCAGCTGTAAAAAGTTCTCCACGCGCTGCAACCGGACCCGAACGTTCCCGGCCTGCCATAGGATGCGTTCCGATATAACGTTGAGCGATCGTTTCACTAATACGCCCCGCCGTCACAGCTGCGGCTAACTCTGCCGCAATTGCTCCTTTGACTGACGCTATATCAAGTACCACGGCCTGCGGCCAACGCTGTAGTGCCTTGATAACTTCTTCGCCTGTGACATCCGGGGGTGCCGCTACCACGACGGTTGCCGGTTGGTCTGCATCAGTGAGAGGTCGTCCGGCACCGATGTCTACAGCAACAGCTTGCGCGGAAGGCGATGGGTCACTGAGCAGCACCTCTATTCCGACACTACGTAGACCGAGACCGATCGAGGCGCCCAAGAGACCAGTTCCAATAATGAGCGTCGGTTGGCGAATCGAATGCTGTTTTGAGACTGTTTCGGTAGCTGCCGCCAAGGAAGCAGTATCAACAATTTCGGTGCGTGAGAAACGCGGTGTGGTCATAGTCCCACCGTTGCCATCAAGTGACCAACTTCTTGCGAGTTCAACTGCCGAATAGAGCCTTGGCGCTGGTCTCCCAGAGTAATTGGACCATGTGCAATTCTTACGAGCCGCTGAACCGGATAACCAACGGCCTTCATGAGACGTCGAACCACACGATTTTGGCCACTATGAATGATAACTTCACACAAAATATGACCCGGTGTTGAGTCCACGAGACGGAAGGAATCGACCGATACGAGGCCGTCTTCTTCGAGCTCGATACCGGCACGAAGTTCTTCGCCGACGCCACGACGCATTGGTCCCTTGACTTGCACTAAGTACTTTTTGGGCACTTCGTAACGGGGATGTGATAACCGATTTGCGAGGTCTCCGTCATTGGTCAACAACAGCAGGCCTTCGGTTTCATTATCTAACCGTCCGACATGAAAAAGGCGGGTGTCAGTGCTATCGACAAAATCTGCGATAGATGGTCTACCTTTAGGATCCGACATTGTCGAAATGACGCCACGTGGTTTGTTGAATGCGTAGTAGACGGCTTCGGG
>DHCFI07803__coassemble_1412_pt1 | contig 18956 bp, 19 predicted proteins | sample DHCFI07803__metabat2_high_PE_025 | metagenome-assembled genome bin DHCFI07803
AATTCTTTGCAAAATATGCGCGATTGGTGTGCAATACCCGGGATGGCCCAGTAGGCTAGAGGAAGATTGTGATATGCCCGCTGAACATTGAGTCGGTGGGATTGTCGAGAAAGGATGGGCATGCCCAACCCCGTATTCCGTTCAAAGGCTTTTCAAGGCCCCGTTCAGCAGGCTAAACAAGAGCAGCACGCCGGCTATCAGCAGGCACAAGGCTACCAACAGCAACCATCCGGTGGTGCAGGTCAACCAGCCGCTGGTTTCCCTCCACAGACTGGTTCCACCATGAGTTCGGACCAGCTATCCCGGATGTACCAGCAGCCCTCGGCTACGGCAGCCGATACGGGTCGTATGACCTTCGGGTCGGTCATCAACCGCACAAGTCTCGTATTCTTGATGATTGTGGCCGGTGCAGTCTTCGGCTGGACATTTGCGAATCCAGTCAATAACGCTGGGATCTACTTCCTCGCGCTCGCGGTTGGCTTCATCTTCGGACTGATCAATGCATTCAAGCGCGAGCCTTCACCAGTGATGATCTCGATCTATGCAGTCGCACAGGGCATCTTCCTCGGTGGGATTTCTGCGCTGTTTGAACTGCAGTGGCCAGGTATCGTTTTCCAGGCGGTTCTTGCCACGCTTTCGGTATTCGCCGTAGTACTGGCCCTGTTCCGTTCAGGCAAGGTGCGCGCTACTCCGAAAATGAACCGCATCTTTATGATCGCTATGGTTTCCTACCTGGTCTTTAGCCTTCTGAACTTTGTGCTGATGATCACCGGTGCTATTGACGGCATGTTCGGTCTGCGTTCTGGTTGGCTGGGCATTGTGATTGGTCTGCTAGCCGTCGTGATGGCTTCGTACTCGCTGGTCATGGACTTCACTTCTATTGAAGAAGGTGTTCGTGCCGGTGTGCCAGAACGCTACTCCTGGACTGCCGCCTTCGGTCTAGCCGCCACCATGATCTGGTTGTACATCGAGATCCTGCGTATTTTGGCAATCTTCAACCAAGATTAAGACCTCGCGTTTGCCAAGTTCTAGCTGATAACGGTGGCCGGTTCCCATGAGGACCGGCCACCGTTGTATTCTGGGGAATATGGCTATTCGTCGCGAGCTCGAGGTTGCCTCTCGACAGCAGCTGGATATAAGGAGATTGCTTGACCACCCCACCAACGTCATCGGGCGACCAGCCACGGTCGGACGCTACAAAGCCCAAGACGTCACTGTCATCACGCATTCAAGAAAAACTCGCTGCCGATTTGCCCTACGGGGTCGTCGTCGCTGCTGCGTGGTCCTGGCGGATGTTGCTCATCATCATCATGAGTGCGGTGGCGATCTGGTTGCTGTCACATATTTCGCTACTGATTATCCCGGTGCTCGTGGCCGCATTATTGGCTACCCTGTTGCAACCGGCGCACCGGTTCTTTTTGAAGCTGAAGGTTCCAGCCGTGGTATCTTCGTTACTCCTTACAGCCGTTTTGATACTGGTAGTGGCGGCTTTATTGACGTTGGCAGGGCAGCAACTGGCCGTCGGTTTTGCCACGATGCAAGTTTCAGTCGCCGCGGGAGTTCGTGATTTTATCGCGCTCATTGAATCTTGGGGCCTGTCATTTGAAACATTGGACTACCAAGAATTGCTGTCGGATCTAGGGCAGACGCTGCAGGAAAATTCTGGTGCCATCGTTTCGGGTGCTCTAGATTTTGGGTCTACAGCGACAAACATCCTTGCTGGCTTTGCGATGGCGGTGTTCTCGTTGATCTTCTTCCTCAAAGACGGCTCAAGAATCTGGGGCTTCTTACTCAACTTTGTGCCAAAACATCACCGCAGAGCTGTCGATGGCGCAGGCTACGCCGGGTGGGGAGCACTGGGTTCCTATGTACGCGTGCAGATATTCGTGGCATTTGTCGATGCCTTAGGTATTGGTCTGGGCGCCTGGTTACTCGGCGTGCCCTTAGCTATGCCACTGGGGGTACTTGTTTTTCTTGGGTCTTTTATTCCTATTGTTGGCGCCGTCCTGACCGGTGCGGTAGCGGTGCTGTTGGCTCTGGTAGCTAATGACTGGGCGAATGCATTGCTTATGCTGGCTGTCGTTCTTGGCGTACAGCAGCTAGAGTCCAACGTTCTGCAACCGTTGATCATGGGCAAAGCGGTCAATCTACACCCGCTTGCCGTCTTCTTAGCCGTTGCTGCAGGTACTGCCACCATGGGACTTATCGGTGCGGTCTTTGCGGTTCCCGTTATGGCGTTTATCAATGAGTTCGTGAAGTACCTATCCCGGAAACCATGGCTCAAGGACCCCGATCCCGGCACAGGCGTTCTGCGTGATCCAACGACGACATAGTTGCCATAAAGCAATCCCGATCACTAGTCGACCGGTAGCGTGATCTTAGACGAATATTGTTGTGCAGGAGAAATAATTGCAAACTCGTGAAACCGCAATCCCGAACGTTCGATATCAAGATATCGAAGCAGCCCGCGAAACCCTCAAAGATGTCATCCGAGCAACCTCAATGGACCATTCGCGTGCGCTGGGCAGAATTGCTAAGTCAACGGTTCACCTCAAATGTGAAAACCTCCAGCGTGCCGGATCGTTCAAAGTCCGTGGTGCCTATGTACATATGTCGTCGTTGAGCGATGAACAAAAAGCCAAGGGTGTGGTCGCGGCATCTGCTGGAAACCATGCCCAGGGCGTCGCTCTGGCAGCCTCTAAGCTGGGTATCGAAGCGCGAATTTACATGCCGTTAGGCGCAGCACTGCCAAAAGTTCAGGCAACCCGAGATCACGGTGCAACTGTAGTTCTGGCTGGCAACAACGTGGACGAGGCTTTAGAGTTGGCCGCACGATACGCTGAAGAAACCGGTGCCACGTTTATTCACCCCTTCGATAACCCTCAGATCGTAGCCGGTCAGGGAACAGTCGGGTTAGAAATCGTTGAGCAACAACCAGACGTCGATACCGTGCTGCTGAGTATCGGTGGTGGGGGCCTGCTGGCCGGAACAGCTATCGCTATCAAAGAATACGCGCGCCAGCACGGACGTCATATCAACGTGATCGGGGTGCAGGCAGAAAAAGCTGCGGCGTATCCGCCCTCGTTGGTGGCAGGCAAGCCAGTCTCGCTCGACAATGTGGCAACCATTGCCGATGGTATCGCGGTCGGTCGACCCGGCGAAGTCCCCTTTGACATCATCCAGGAGTACTGTGACGAGGTTGTAACGGTAACCGACGACGAGATTGCAGCAGCCATCGTGTTCTTACTGGAGCGGTCAAAGATGGTGGTTGAACCAGCGGGCGCAGCCCCTGTTGCAGCAATCATGACCGGGAAGTTGAAGGAACTTGGCATCAAGTCGGACTCCACCGTTGCCGTCCTATCGGGTGGAAATATTGACCCGATGCTTATGCTGAAGGTCATCCAGGTTGGATTGAGCTCCGCAGGTAGGTTCCTCACCGTCAAGATCGCACTGCGCGATCGGCCAGGTGAGCTACAGAATATTTCACGTATCATCGCAGAAAATGATGCAAATGTAACGCGTGTGGATCACTCACGCGTCGGGGCTGGGCTCACCATGGGGGGCGTGCACATCACCATCGACATGGAAATCCGCGGGAAAAGCCACTCCGAGCAGGTGCTTGATGCACTGCGCGAAGCCGGCTACGAGCCCTCAGTCCAGTTTTAGGCCGGAGATTTCTCAGCTACTGCAACCAACTTGGACTGTTCCATCAGCCCCGTCATCGACGAGGTGTCACGCACCAGCTGTGCCACCACAGGATGGCCTGATGGTGTTTGGTGGATCTGTTCACTGAACTGTTGCATCGACCACTTTGGTTGTGCAGAACCCAGTAAGAGTTTTGTAGCGTTGATTGCTTCGATGACTTCCAGTAGGACACGGTCTGGTTTTTCAACAGGACGTTGCCCGCGCAAGGCTAGGCCGAGATCATCAAGAACGGTCTCGAGCGCGTCGGTTGCGACTAGCTGGTATTCCTTGGTTTCTTTGGTGAGAATACCCTGACGAGCGAATTCCTCGAGCACGCCGTCTACAGGGTCTAATTTTTTATTGCCGAGCGCGGTTGAGACCCGCTTGTCATGAAATTTGCCGAGCTTCTTGAAAGCGCCATTGAGTCCTACAGCGTCTGGAGTATGCGCTTCATCGACTTTGATCAGAGGATTTTCATAATCCCAAGCCTTAGTGGCATCTGCCGGTGCAAAGGAGAGGCTCTGGGAGCGTTCAAATTCCAAGAGGGTCAGTGCCGTCCGTGCTTTGACGAACAACGACTCAACCCCGCTCAAATCTGAACGGTAGGGGACGGTGAGCAGCATAAATTTTTCGATGTTCAACACAACACCAGGCTAACACCAAAACAGTCTTTTAAGCCGCTGAAGGTGGTCTTTCCAGTTAGGAAAAACCACCTTCAGCGAGGTTGTCCGATCGACGTGTTGTTACGAGGGCAACGGAAAATTAGCCGTCGTATGGAGTGACCGACACCAGTTCTACTTGAATGTCTTTACCATTTGGTGCCGTGTAGCTCACCGTATCGCCGGCCTTATGGCCTTCGATGGCTGCGCCCAATGGTGATGCAACCGAGTAGACTTCGGTGTTGCCATCACCGGCAATTTCGCGGGATCCTAGAATGAACTTCATAGCGTTGCCCGCAAGCTTGCATTCAATGAGCATGCCAGGTTTGACGATGCCGTCATCGGCTGCTGCTTCGCCAACTTCAGCGTTTTCCAGCAAGGCCTTAAGCTCTTGGATACGACCTTCATTTTTAGACTGCTCTTCACGAGCCGCGTGGTACCCAGCGTTTTCACGCAGATCACCTTCGTCACGAGCGGCTTCGATGCGGTCCACGATTTCTTGACGGTACGGACCGGAAATTTCGTCGAGCTCATTTTTCAACCGGTCATAGGCGGCTTGCGTCAGCCATGGTGTGCCGTTGGTTGTGGCCATTCCGGCCTCCTTACTTTCTCATTCATCAAACTAAAAGCCCCGTGGCACCAAATATGTGCAAACGGGGCGACAGTTCTGGAATATACCGGTGTACATCATAGCACCGAACAGATTACCAATAGCAAGGGTTCAAACTCAGCACCATACGCTCAGCGGCTAGTAGTCCCGTAGGTTTGTCAGGTTTGGAGCTCCGTCTTCTTCGACGTACCAGCAGTTTTCCACTTCACCGGAGGAGCCCAATTGGTCGGTACGGATATCGGCGTCATAGTACTTGGTTAACTCTTTACCAGCCTGGTCGGTGTCCTCTTCGGGGCCGATGACAACGGTTCGATATCCTGCAACCGCTGCATTATCAGACAAAACACGAATGGCACATGCCACAGTTTCTTCTGGTTCTTTCGTGACTTCAAACTCAACCCAGGCTGACGTGTCATCATGAATCTGGTAGCCAACGCTCTTATACGCCAACATACTTGAGCTGCCAGAAAAAGCAAACCAAAATGTCACCACCACAGCTGCCAGAAGGGCGATAATAGCAAGGATGCGCCCAGTTTTTTTCGAGACGCGAGACTTTTTGGTGCCACCATATCGGGTAGCTACACTGTTGTCGGCAGAGGCTGCCTGATTCAGGTTGGCATTCATATCAAGTTATAGCCTAATACAGTACGTATCGTCGTCCGAATTCTGTACGCCCTAAGCCACAGTATTTTGTCATGCAAGGAGTCCACGTCATGTCGTCCGATCCACAGCTGCCAGCTGTCACCGACTCAGGTCTACCTCATTCTACGGGGCTGCGGTTATTGGCAGTCCATGCCCATCCTGATGATGAGGCTTCAAAAGGCGCAGCGACCATGGCGGCATATGTTCACGCAGGGGCACGGGTCATGGTGGCTACGGCGACCGACGGTGCAATGGGAGACCTGAACAACCCGTATTACGGTGATTCGGTACGAGTAGCACGAGACATTACTGCCGTCCGGTTCCACGAAATGGCGGAAGCAGCACGTATTCTGAACATCGAACATCGCTGGTTGGGCTTCCGCGATTCAGGGTTCCCCTCAGGGGACCCCATGGATTTACTAGCCCCCGGATCATTTGCCTCTTTGCCCTTGGAAGACGCTACGGCCCCATTGATCCGTGTGATTCGCGAGTTCAAACCCCACGTCATGGTGACTTACGATGAAATCGGTGGTTACCCTCACCCTGATCACCTTCGTACTCATGCCATCTCGATAGAAGCCTATGAGAAGTCGGGCGATCCCAATGCCTATCCGGGAACAGGTGAGCCATGGGAAATATCCAAGCTCTACTATGATCGAGCCTTCAATCCGGAAAAGATCCGTGCCGTCCACAACGCGATGTTGGAAAGCGACATGGATTCGCCATATGCTGACCGCTTGGATTGGTACGATCGTGTTGCAGCGGGGGAAGACGACCCGGACGCATGGCGACTAACTCATCACGAAGTCACCACCCAGGTCAAGACAGATGCGTTTCTGGAGTATCGTGACGCAGCTCTGCGAGCTCACCGCTCCCAGGTGGATACCCACGGCGGTTTTTTCTTTACGCCAAATGAGTTATTGCGCAAACATTGGCCTTGGGAAGACTACGTGCTAATTGATTCCAAAGTTCAAACAAGCACGCCTGAAGACGATTTATTCGCCGGGCTGCGAGACACACCGCTAGACTAAGGTCACCATGCTCTACACGATTTTATCCACTGCGGTCATAACCGGTGTCCAAGATCCCCAGCTACGCGAGGGACTCCGCGACGAAGACGTCACCCCAGGTATTTTAGGGTTCCTGGCAACGTTTGCATTCGTGCTGGCAGCGATCGTGGTGTTCCGCATTATGATCCGGCAGATTCGTCGCGTCAAACTGCGTTCCACAACTGCCGAAGACATGCTTGTAGAACGCAACCAACCGCACCTGGACCACAAGGATCGTGAGCGTTCTGAGATTGATGACCTGGCCGAAAGCCAGACAGAACTTCTACGCAAGAAGTACCCGGGTTACCTGGATATGCCCACCTTGGAAGCCAAAGAGCCCGATTCCGGACGCAACGACTAGGTACGGTAGCGCATGGCCACATCTGTATTCGGTGCACTGCGAGTCCCAGACGTCGTCTATCGGTATTATGAACGTCGGCTGGCGCGCAGCCTGACGAAAGCCCAACTACCTGGTCATATCGGTGTGGTGCTGGATGGTAATCGTCGCTGGGCAAAACAAACGGGCGCTTCCACCGCATACGGTCATCAAGTGGGGGCCGAAAAAATCCACGAGTTCTTACACTGGGTGGCAGAATTTAAGATTCCGGTGGTCACCCTCTATATGTTGTCGACCCAAAACCTCAACCGGGATAAAGCCGAACTCGAGCCCCTGATCAAAATTATTGCGCAGACCTTACGCCAGCTGAGCTCTGGACTGGATGACGGAACTCAACTGAAAGTCCATCCTGTGGGGGACCAGCGTATTCTTCCGCAACCACTGGCTGATCTGCTGAACGAAACCGCAGCAACTACACGTGGTAACACCGGCCTTCATGTAAACGTAGCGATTGGCTATGGGGGCCGTGAAGAAATTGTTGATGCTGCAAAATCGTTCCTCACCGATACCTCCGAGCTGGGCTACACCTTAGATCAGGCCATCGAAACGCTCGATGTCGAAGCCATATCAGATCGCCTCTACACTCGTGGCCAGCCAGATCCTGATCTTGTGATCCGTACTTCAGGTGAACAGCGACTATCTGGATTTTTGATGTGGCAATCTGCCTACTCCGAGTTTTATTTTTGCGAAGCGCTGTGGCCCGCATTCCGCCGGGTGGACTTCATTCGTGCGCTGCGTGATTACGCCACTCGGAATCGACGCTACGGATCCTGACGAGTAGCGCTCTCCACAGGCCCTGCGACACATAGCGTGCCAGGATGCATGATTAGCTAATGTGTCATTCGTGACTCTGCTGCTAACCGAACACTTCTCCTCCGCTAATGCCTCGCCATTGACCGTGATGCTGTTGAGTTGTGCGCTGCTCTGGTTTCTGATGTGTTCAGTCGTCTTATGGATCATTGATATTCGTGAACATCGGTTGCCTAACCGATGGACCGGTCTGTTCTTTCTGGGCGGAGCGTGCCTCTTACTTACTACTACCTTGACAGCCCCAGCTGATTCCATATTTTCGGATCGTTGGATTATGACCCTGGGTGGTTCCGTCGGGTACTTGGTGGCAATGTTTGTACTACATATACTGACGCGTGCGGGTCTTGGCATGGGCGACGTAAAACTAGCTGCTGGGATCGGGTTATATACCGGATTCCTCGGGTGGGAAGCCGTCATCGCCGGTTTCGTCCTAGCGTTCCTGGCCGGAGGGCTCCAAGCCGTCTACCTGGTGGTATTCAAAGGAGCAAGAAAGAACACCCGTATCGCGTTTGGACCAGCCATGCTCGTAGGTGGTTTGCTGACCCTGCTGATGTAGCGCATAGACTCGCAGTAAACGTCAGAAAGGCTAGCGTCAGTGCGAATTGCGGTGATTGGTGCCGGCATCGCCGGTCTTGTAGCGGCTTGTGGGCTAGAGCGTGACGGTCATGAAGTCACAGTGTATGAACAGCGTGACCACCCCGGGGATGATGGCGCAGGACTTACGCTGTTTGGTAACGCGTTCGATGCGTTAGCTACCGTGGGTTTGTCTGAGCTCGTCCAAAGTGTCTCAAGCGGGGAAATTGCCACGATGCGGGCCGGGCAACGCACACCCGATGGGGATTGGTTGCTTACCTTACCCAAAGCCGCGGTTGCTAGCCTGCGCAGCGTGCACCGGGTGACCCTGCAAGATGCCCTGGTCGCACAGCTAGCCGCTGATTCACTGCGTTTCGGCGCTAGAGCATTGGTCGCGACCAACGGTGCGCCGACTATCACGGTGCAGGGAGCGAGTGAAGTATATGATCTCGTTATTGCAGCTGACGGACTACGCAGTGAAAACCGACAGCGTTTGGGCCTAGAGACCGGGCTGTTGTATTCGGGCTATACCGCCTGGCGGGGCGTCACCGATAGACCGGTTGAGATAGACAACGCGGCGTCAGAGACGTGGGGGCGCGGACGCATTTTCGGGATTGTGCCCTTGCCGGACAACCGGCTCTACTGGTTTGGGACACTGACGACCCAACCAGGTCGGGAGTTTGCAGATGAGCGGCAAGCACTCCACGAGATTTTTGGGGCGTGGCATGATCCCATTCCTGACTGCCTGGCAGCAACGCCTTCTGAAAACATTATCCGCCATGATGTTTATGAGCTCACCAAACCGTTGGCGAGCTTCACAGTGGACCGTACGGTGCTCCTAGGCGATGCTGCTCACGCCATGAGGCCGAATCTTGGCCAGGGCGCCGGTCAAGGCATCGAAGACGCGGTTACCCTGATAATGCTGTTACGCGGCAGCCACGGCGATGATCTTGATGGAGTACTTAAACGCTATAACAGGCTGCGACGTCAACGCACTACGACGCTATGGCGCCAGTCCCGCTGGATGGGCAAGGTTGCACAAGCATCGGGGCCGTTGACCGCGGGGATACGTGATCTCGGCATGCGTCTAACACCGGGAAGTATCGCCGGGTTGGCGTCTCAACAACTGCAATCGTGGAAGCCACCAAGCTACAGCAATCCATGGCATTAACTTAGTGATCCTCGCACACTGTGTGCGAGGATCACTGAAAACGTGTTGGATTAGCTTGGACGGGTCATCGACATTGGGTCGAGCGCCTTATCAAGCTGCTCTTCACTAATATCCCCGCGTTCAACGTAACCTAGCGCGATTGTTGCTTCGCGAACGGTAACTTTCTCTGCTACCGAGTATTTCGCGATTTCAGCCGCAGCTTCATAACCGATGATCTTATTCAGCGGGGTCACAATTGACGGCGATGCACCCGCCAGGAATGCAGCACGTTCGACGTTTGCTTCAAGTCCGTCAATCATCTTATCGGCCATCACGTGTGATGAGTTCGTCAACAGGCGTATGGACTCTAAGAGGTTGGAGGCCATAACCGGAATGCCGACGTTGAGTTCGAATGCACCGTTGGTTGAAGACAAGGAGACGGTGGTGTCGTTGCCGATTACCTGAGCACAAACCATCGAGACGGCTTCAACAATGACCGGGTTGACTTTCCCCGGCATAATGGATGAACCAGGCTGAAGATCCGGAATAGCAAGTTCGCCTAGGCCGGTGTTCGGGCCGGATCCCATCCAGCGGAGATCGTTATTGATCTTCAGCAGTGAGTAAGCAATGTTGCGTAATTGTCCCGACGCTTCGACCAACCCGTCACGGTTTGCTTGGGCTTCGAAGTGATTGCGAGCTTCAGTGATCGGCAATCCTGATTCCTCGGCCAGGATCTCAATGACACGCTCGGCGAAGCCGAGCGGTGTATTGATACCCGTTCCAACGGCGGTACCGCCCAGTGGGACTTCTGCAACGCGAGGTAGTGCAGAATCGATGCGTTCAATGCCGTATCGAACCTGCGCGGCGTAGCCGCCAAATTCTTGGCCCATGGTGACCGGGGTGGCGTCCATGAGGTGGGTACGGCCGGCTTTGACGACGGTTTGAAATTCTTTGGCCTTGCGTTCTAGTGATTCGGCAAGATGAACAAGCGCTGGTTTGAGGTTATTAATCAGCGCGTTCGTCACCGCAACGTGGACCGATGTTGGGAAAACGTCGTTGGACGATTGAGAGGCATTAACGTGGTCATTCGGGTGGACGCTGGCTGCTGAACCCGCTGCTTTCAACGCTTGGTTCGCTAGGTTGGCTAATACCTCATTGGTGTTCATGTTCGAAGAGGTGCCAGAACCGGTCTGGAAAATATCGATCGGGAACTGGTCATCGTGTTCACCGGCGATCACCTGATCTGCGGCGGATTTGATGGCCTGTGCCTGATCATCGCTAATAACACCCAATTCATTATTAGCAACCGCGCACGCTTTCTTGACGAGACTTAGCGCGTGGATGTGGGCGGGCTCAAGACCCTGGCCCGAGATCGGGAAATTTTCTACTGCACGCTGGGTTTGTGCGGAGTACAGGGCGTTTACCGGTACTCGCACTTCGCCCATGGTGTCGTGTTCAATACGGAATTGTTGATTATCAGACTTCGTTGTCATAATCCTTATCCTAGATTGGGAACTACCCTTGTTGATGCTTATTTCTGCTTCGGTCAAATCTGTAGGTATTTATGCTTCGACAGGACCCAAAATATCGCCAATTTGGACGGTGCCGTTGGACAGGGAATAGGTTATACCCATAACCGCAGTCTTTCCCTCAGCCACTGCTTGTGCCACGGCGCCGGATGTATCGACGACGCGGTGGACTGTTTGGTCGGTGTGTTCCTTGACGGTCCCATTGACATCTGTGATGCCCTTGGAACGAGCTGCCATGACCGAGGGCATGATGCGTTCGACCAATGAACGCATGAAGCCCTTAGGCATGACAGAAGTTTCCATCGATTCCACAGCGGCGGTGACAGCACCGCAGTTATCGTGTCCAAGAATAATGATGAGCGGGACATCGATTTCCTCAATCGCAAACTGCAGGGATCCCAGCACGGCATCATCGATAACCTGGCCCGCGGTACGAATAACGAATACATCACCAAGGCCAACATCGAAGATAATCTCTGCTGCGAGCCGAGAGTCGGCGCAACCAAAAATCACCGCGTGTGGACTCTGCGACTCAGCCAGTGCCGCACGCCAGCCAGCATCTTGGTGGGGATGATCGACGGAGCCTTCTACGAATCGATCGTTGCCGGCTTGGAGTAGCCCCCAGGCTTCTTGCGGTGATAACGATGAGGGCATCTTGTATCCTTTGGTAGGGTTCGTTGATTCGAGGCCGAAAAGCGATTACTGATATTGGTTCAGAACCTCAGCGGCCAACTGGCGTAGTGTTTCTTCATCCATAGAGCCGGACAGCATTACCGTCATGGTGTCCGAGGGCTCGACTCTATGTTCTGTTTGGGCATTTTCGTTAGAGTTGGCTTGCTGGTCCAATTCAGCAACAAAATAAATATGCTCATCTTCGCCGATCCAACGGGTGACCTCGTGATTCGCCACGGTGGTTTCTGTTGCTTGGCCTACCGGATTGATTTTATCATCGACCCATCCTGCGGTCGCATTGGACGTTTGTGAGATGCCAAAGAACTCTTCTTCCTCGGTCAAATAGCCCACTTCCCAAGAAGGAATATCAGTTTGGGCACCGGCATCCCAGCGCGCGTAGTTTGCCCGCCAGGTATCTGGGGCATCAAGAGTGGCTGGAACAAAAGGCGCAACTTTAACAACCTCTTGTTCGGCAACTGCAACATCCACACCGGGGTCAAACTCGTTGTTCGCCTGGGGGTTGAGGGCCATCCAGCCTAAAACAATCGCTAATGTTGCTAGCACCGAATAGGTCATCGCCATAGCTGTCTGGCTCATCCGGTTACTCTGCGATTTGGTGAGTTTTGGCTTGGCAGCAGCCTCATCGTGTTCGGTAGTGATGGTTTTTCCTTTGCAACAACACCAGATTTTTTACTCTACGACTCTATTGTGCCACCAAACTCATCGGCGACCATATTCGCGCTAGAATAGGGAAGTAATTTTCCTCCGCACAGTCTGTTTTTTGGAGTAGCTACATGACGAATAAGTCTTCGGCACAACAATTTGAAGGTGCGGGTACCCAAGACCGCAACCTCGCAATGGAACTCGTCCGAGTCACCGAAGCTGCGGCCATCGGTGCTTCCGAATGGGTCGGCTTTGGTGAGAAAAACATTGCGGATGGTGCTGCCGTTGATGCCATGCGAGCGTTTCTGCACACAGTGCACATGGACGGAACCGTGGTTATTGGCGAAGGTGAAAAAGATGAAGCCCCGATGCTATACAACGGTGAATCTGTGGGCGATGGTCTGGGCCCGAAGGTCGACGTCGCCGTGGATCCGATTGATGGCACGATGCTGACCGCTATGGGCTACAACAATGCGCTGTCTGTTATGGCGGTTGCTGAACGTGGGTCGATGTATGATGCTTCCAGCGTGTTTTACATGGACAAGATGGTTGTTGGCCCGGAAGCCGCGGATATTGTGGACTTGCGTTTGCCGGTCAAACAGAATTTGCAGTTACTCTCGAAAGCGTTGGACAAAAAAGTCTCGCAGCTCAACGTTTGTGTGCTAGATCGGCCACGGCACGAAAATCTGGTTCGTGAAATTCGTGAAGCTGGGGCACGGGTAAAGTTCATTATGGACGGAGACGTTGCCGGAGGGATTGCTGCAGCACGTCACAATACTGATGTCGATATGCTGTTGGGCACCGGTGGCACACCCGAAGGCATCATTACTGCGTGCGCAATCAAAGCAACCGGTGGCATGATTCAGGGTCGTCTGGCCCCGGCTGATGATGAAGAGCGCCAGAAGGCCATTGACGCCGGACTAGATGTAGACGCTATTTTGACCACCAATGATTTGGTTTCTACCGAGAATTGCTACTTTGCCGCAACCGGTATTACTGATGGCGACCTGTTACGGGGTACTCGATATTTCTCCAACCGGGTCGAGACCCAGTCGATTGTGATGCGTGGCCAGACCGGTACCGTTCGGATCATTGAAGCTGAACACCGGCCGGCAAAATGGAAAAAAGCTAACTAACAGAGCGTGCTTTGACGCTAGACCGCGGTTGCCGACGACTTGCCGTTGGCCACCGCGGTTTGTCGTTTTGTTGAGTCTTTGGCAGAAGTTTGCGGTTGGAAGGCTATGAACATAGTCAGACCGGTGGGTCCCGCGGTCACTTCTACAGATTGGCCATTGCCAGGAAGGTAGATACCGGTTCCGGGTGTTACTTCAGCGGTGTCGTCTTGGCTTACCAACTGCCCCGTGCCACCGGTACATATAGCAATTCGGGGCCTATCGGGCACCACGGACATTCGTTGGTCGGCGCCTAAGTCATAGCGGGTGAGGGCAAAGTCGTCGACGGGTGGTTCGAAATGTGTAACCGTCATAGTTGCAGAGTGGTCAACGCGGGGATCCAGCAGGGGTGGCGGATCTGGTTGATACCGCACCACTTTGTCGAGCTCTTTGACATCGATATGTTTGATGGTCAGTCCGCCACGAATCACGTTATCTGAAGTGGCCATGATTTCCACGCCAAGTCCAGACACATAAGCATGAATGGTGCCATCTGGAATGAATATCGATTCGCCGGGGCAGAGGTGGATCAGGTTCATCAACAGTGTGACAAGAGCACCTGGATCATCGGGGTGAATCTTTGACACAGCCAATGCATTTGCCAGGGTGTCGTCATCGATATTTGCGTGTTCGACCGTATGGAAGATCGTCTTGGTCCACCCATCAGGCTGCCAAAATGGTGATTCTGTGTCGACGAGTTGGCCAAAGACCTCTTTGATTTTGCCCTCGGCTAGCTGGGTGGCCATATTGGCTAAGACGACTCCAAGTTCGGGCAGCTCGACGAGCTGTGCAAGTGTGCCAAAGGTTTTGGCGGATGCGGTGGGATCACGGAAGCCGGCAAGCGCGGTGAAATCGGTGAGTGCCACGAGCATTTCAGGCTTGTGGTTGGGATCTCGGTAAGTGCGTTGTGGATCATCGATCGCAAGGCCGGCGGCATTTTCAGCCGCGAAGCCAGCTTCGGCTTGAACGATGGTTGGGTGGGCCTGGATCGACAGTGGCTGCTCGGCTGCTAGCAGCTTGACCAAGTAGGGGAGATCGATCAGATCGGCCAGTGCGCGACCGTCAGGTAAAGTGGTCTGGGTGGTGGGATGGGTCCCGAACCACAGTTCTGCCTGCGGGGTCGACGAGTGGTTGGTGTTTGTGAGATCAGCTAAGAGAGTGGTAGAACCCCAGGCATAATCTTTCACGGGAGCCGTGAGCCGATACAACGCGGGTTGCTGACCGGACGGAACACGATTGGTCAAATGGATTGGCCTTTCTTTCTCGTGATGAGTTTAGCCGGGATGGCACTGGTGGTTGGTTTCGGCGGCGTCACTCAGCAAATTTTCTTGACCGGTGTCCTCGGCCCACATCAGATATTCTTCGGTGATTTCACTACCGTCGGGTTGGGTGGGGACGGGATCCCAGTTCGCGGTTGGATCGTCGGTATCAGCCTGCGCGAAGTACATGCCGATGGTAGGTTGCATCAGGTGAGCTCCCGAGGGTGGTGTACCGTCCTCACTGAGTATCTCGTCGACGCGCTGGTGGATCTCATCGAAGTCCGGGTAGGTAGAAAACTGTTCTCCTTGGTCACCGAAATCTGGTGCTCCGATGGTGAGTCGTTCCATATCTTGTCGCTGGGATTTAACTCCGAGATTCAAGAAGCTGCCCACTTGGGACTGTGGAATAGACGTTTCGACCATCTGCTCTCCGGCCCCGAGGATCCCCTCGAATCTCGTAACCAAGGTGGGTACATCAAATTGGCTGAGCATAGCCTGTTGGACGCATTGCTGGCGTTGGATGCGAGAGTAGTCGGTAGACCAGTTCCTTGAACGTGCAAAACCGAGAGCTTCCTCGCCGTCGAAGGTGTGGGTGTCAGGTCCCCACCACGCGTTGCCCCATTCACCATCAGGCCGCGTCCCACGATATGGCGTATAGCCGCCGGTTGTCACTTCGACGCCACCCATGGCATCGATCAGTTCGGAGAATCCGTCCATGTCAATCATGACGTAGCCGCTCACATCAAGATTCAAGATACCCGATGCTGCATCCATCATGGCTTCTGCGCCCGGATCTTCCGAGGTGGGGTAGAGGTCGCTGTAGTTATTGGCGACATCGGTATACAACGCATTGATGATACACGAGTCACCACAGCTGTAGCCGTCTGGATACACCTCCCAGAGCGGTGAATCGGACGCGAAACGAGCGTTCTGGAAGTTCCTGGGGATCGAGAACAACACAATCTTGCCGGTATCGGCGTTGATCGAGGCAACAGAGATCGAGTCGGGACGCAGACCGGTACGACCTTCACCGGCGTCGGCGCCCAGAATCAAAATATTGTATCGGCCATCGGATTCATCCACTGCTGGACCCGAACCGAAAATTGCGCCCAGTGACGATGTTGAGGCGTTGAGTAAGTAGGCGCCATAGGCTGCGCCTCCGGAAGTGACCACCATAAGTGCCACTAGCAAAAACCCAAGAATCGGCCGCGCGGTGGGCTTAAGTTTGACGAATTTGATGATTCGGGCGGTATCTAACCAGAGAATGAGCCAACCGGCGGCGAGCGCAGCTAAATAGAAGATGCCGATACTTTGGACATACTGATTGAACGCCAAGGACATGGTGAAGCCGCGTGCCAGCAGCAGTCCCAAACCTGTCAGAATAATGATGCCCCAGTTCAGGAGGGTAACGGTCAGTGCGATGCGGCCGAGTCGGTGGTGGCCGGTCACAGATTGGGCGCTACCAGGAATCAGCGCGGTCAGGATGATCAAAATGATGGCACGTTTGGCCCGCTGGCCAAAGGTGGCTTCTGCAGGATTTTTGAGCGGATCGTGTTTGGCAGCGCCGTATTCCAGCCGGCGCAGGCGGTTGTTGAGTTCGCGCCGAATTCGGCGCTCAGTTTTGCCTGCGGTAGTTCGTGTGGAGGTGTTCGTCACTGTTACTCGATTAGGGTTGGGGAAGTTTGTGGTGAAACCGAATGAGACAGTTTAGCGATTGTCGCGTTGAGCCAGTTGTGCGTTCAGTTTTGCGCCTTTTGCTTGCGCTTGTTCTTTCAGATTGGTGGAAAAATCGGTGAGTTGCTTGCGGAGTTGCTGAGCGTCGTCTCCGGTGTTAGCAGCCAATATTTTGACGGCCAAGAGTCCGGCGTTTCGTGCTCCGTTGATTGACACAGTAGCCACCGGAACGCCGGAGGGCATCTGGACTATCGACAGAAGCGAATCCATACCATCGAGGGTTTTGAGTTGGACGGGCACGCCGATAACTGGCAGTGAAGTCGTGGAGGCGAGCATGCCTGGCAGGTGTGCAGCGCCGCCAGCGCCAGCAATGATGACGGAAAGACCGCGTTGTTCAGCAGTTGTGCCGAACTCGATCATTTCATGCGGCATACGGTGGGCTGAGACGACGTCGACCTCATACTCGATACCGAATTCGGCAAGCGCTTCTGAAGCGCCTTGCATGACGGGCCAATCAGAATCTGATCCCATGACAACTGCAACGCGAGGGCTACTGGGCGTATTGGTCACACGAAACTCCTTGGGGGATAACGGTTTTAGCCAGTGTAGTCGGTTCGGCCGTGCCGGATAATTTCTGCTGCATCGATGGCTGCTGATAGGGCAGCGTTGAGGTCACCATCGACGGCGAGCACATTCACATGTCCGATTTTACGTCCGGGACGTACCGATTTGCCATAAGCATGAATTTTGGCCGCCGGATATTTTTGCATTGCCAGGGGAAATGCCCCGTAGAGATCCTGGTTTTCCGCCCCCAAATAGTTTTTCATCACAGTGTAGGGTGCCACGGGATCTGTCGCGCCCAGGGGAAGACCGAGGACTGCGCGTAAATGTTGCTCAAATTGACTGGTCACAGCGCCGTCTTGAGTCCAGTGGCCGGTATTGTGTGGGCGCATGGCTAGCTCATTGATCATGAATCCGGCATTGGTATCTGGTGTGTGGAACAGTTCAACGGCCAGCATGCCGGTGACGCCCACGCTCTTGGCTATCGTCTCAGCTGCAGTGCGTGCAGCGTGGTCAGTCGAAGCCGCCAATTGTGGTGCCGGAGCTTTCACGATGTCGGCCACGCCATCCGTCTGGATCGTCTCAACAACGGGGTAGGTGACGGTCTCACCGGTGGTGGAGCGTGCGATCTGGGCTGAGAGTTCACTGCGGAACTCGACTTTTGCCTCGACCAACAGCGCAGGGTGCGAACCGTTAAACCAGTCCTGGGTCTGACGGGCTTCGTCAGCAGAGTCCAGTACCCAGACACCCTTACCGTCATAACCACCACGCGGTGTTTTCAGTACAATCGGGAATCCGATATCTTCGCCTGCGCTGAGCAGTTCATCAACGCAAGTGACAGCACGCCATGCTGGTTGCGGTAGACCCAGCTCAGCCATCTTGGAGCGCATGAGCAACTTGTCTTGGGCATACACTAGCGCGCCAGGGCCGGGAGCAAGCTGTACCCCGGCGTCTTGCAAGCGCTGCAGATGTTCTGTGGGGACGTGTTCGTGATCGAAGGTCACCACATCGACGCCGCTGGCAAAGGCTGCCAGCGTGTCGTAGTCCTTGTAGTCACCGACGGTGAACGTGGCCGCCGTGGTGGCTGAAACATCCTCAGCTTCGGCAAGGACATGCAATTTCACGCCAAGATTGATCGCGACCGGAGCCATCATACGAGCTAACTGGCCGCCGCCTACTACACCTATTGTTGGAAAAGTCACGCCTCCACACTAGCGTGCTTTCACTCGTGGCGTGTTGGGTGGGTGGCATGCGACACGGACCCGGTGTCTGATGGGCACCAGCGTGCAAAGATTTTCTGGACCGGTTGAATTCAACAGTATTTTAGTGGAGCAGGCTAGAGTATCTACGACCCCACCGCGGCTCAAGGAGGACCAATGTTGCACAGAGTGCGGGAACGTATCGTGGCACTGGTGCAACTGCTATGGCGTGAAGTGGCGAAGTTTGGGGTAGTTGGCGGTATCGGCTTCTTTATCGATACTGGCATATTTTTATGGTTGATCACCGGTCCCATGGAAGACTCAGCAGTCAAAGCCAAAGTGATTGCTACCGGGGTCGCTACGATATTCTCGTGGGTAGCTAATCGCTATTGGACGTTTAGGAATCGCCGGCAGTCCAACGTGATGCGCGAGTTAGTGCTTTTCTTAGTCATGAACGCTGTAGGTGCCGGCATTCAAGCAGCCTTCGTATTCATTGCCAAATACTTCTTGGGGGTGACCTCTGCTGGCGGCATGGTGCTTTTTGGCAACATCATTGGTCTTGGGTTTGCGACTATTTTCCGATTTATCGCTTACCGGTTGTGGGTGTTCACTGAAGCCATGGAAGCCGACCCAAAAACCGGGCAGGATTACCA
>DHCFI07803__coassemble_1414_pt1 | contig 18823 bp, 21 predicted proteins | sample DHCFI07803__metabat2_high_PE_025 | metagenome-assembled genome bin DHCFI07803
GGAACATTCATGGTTTCACCTCACGGTCTGAACTACCCAGGAATGACACCTGGTCTTGTGTATCACCCTACTGATGCTTCCGGAAGGTATTCGAGTATTGCACGCGCAATACTTGTGGGTTGGTAGTGTTGTCTGAGGCCAGTTTAGGCCTCACAAGCTATAAGGAATGCGCTTTCTACAGATGACACGAACGTCCGGTACTGGATTGCCAGGGTGGCTATGGTTGATGGTCGCTGCAGGTGTGCTGACTCAAACAACCGCGAATCTGGTGCGACCGGTCACCAGTTATAAGCTCATTTCTCTTGGCTGGGGTGAGACCGAAATTGGGATCGCAACTGCAGCGTATGCGCTGCTGCCCCTCTTTGTGGCGCTACCTTTCGGCCGGTTACAAGGCCGCCTCAAATCGCCACGAAACTTTGTGGCCCTTGGGATCGGTATCTTGGCTCTCGGTGCCGCATATCTTGCGCTCACGGACCATATTGTGCAGTTGATGATTGCTTCAGCGATCCTGGGCATTGGACACTTGATGTTCACCATCGGGGGCCAGAGTATGGTGGCTCGGAGGTCGTCTGCCACAGATATGGACGCAAACTTCGGTTGGTTTACTGCATCGTTTAGCGTTGGCCAAATGCTGGGTCCATTACTGTCTGGACTGCTGCTGGGCAATACTTCGTTGGCCGAAACCCAAGCTAGCGGAGACGACTTGTCGTTCAGCGTGAACCTCGCGCTTTGGATTGGAGCTGTCACATCAATCCTGGCCGTTCCTATCCTGTATGCGTTACGTGTTTCTCCTGCCCGAACTGTCACACAAACACAAGAGATCGTTGTTGTTGAGCCGAACCAGAAACCCTCGATGATCAACATCTTGAAACAGCCGGGGATTGCTTCGCATATGCTAGCCGCGTTAGCTCTGCTAGCGATCTTGGATATCTTGGTGGCCTTCATGCCGCTGGTCGGCGAAGCAGTTGGAGTCTCGCCCTTAGTGATTGGGGCACTGCTTGCGGTGCGTGGCGCAACCTCGGTTGTCTCTCGAGTCTTTATCCGATCATTGTCGGCAAAATACTCACGGAATATGTTATTGCTGGTGGCCCTGCTGGTATCAGCTGTGGCCTTGTCCATCGTTCCAGGTGTCCTGGGGATGGGCAGTGTTGGGATCGCTGCGGCCTTTGTGCTGATAGCCGCCGGTGGTTTTACGTTAGGTCTTGGTCAGCCGCTGACGATGACCATGATCTCGCAGGCCGTGCCGCGTTCTTGGCGTAGTCCGGCGCTTGCGCTGAGATTGATGGGTAACCGAGTGGGGCAAGTGACCTTGCCGATTGCGGCAAGTCTGGTGGCTTCTCCCGTAGGCCCTGCCGGGGGTATCTGGTTCGCCTGTGCAATCTTAGGGCTGTCGGGAGCGGAGCGCCTTATCAATAAACGAACTGGCCCTAATCCTTCAGCGGGTCACCAGCCGTCTGGTTAGTGCTTTGGTTTACGGCGGGCTACAGCCCACCAGACGCCAGCTCCTAGAGCCGCCAGTCCGGCTACCGAGGATACGATCCACCAGGTGTCTGAGTGTGTTAGGCGCTCATTGACGTCTGCTCTGAGCATGTCGTCGGCGTCTAAACCGTTGCCCTTATCCGGAGTCGAAATCCTGGCCTTAATGGCGTTCAACTCGTCTTCGGAAACTGGCGGTAGGGTTTCTAAGTCGTTGCCTTCAGCCGTGCTATCACGCGGGCTGGGCATGATGAGACCCGAACCGTTGTTGGAATCCGTATTCCATATCTGCGATAGCAGGTGCCGGGGATTATTCGAGTACTGCCGTATATTGCGTTCTACGGGCCCGGTCGATTCTTGCGTTGGCTGTGGCAGTGGCTCAGCTTGTGTTGGGGTGTTCCCCCAGTCAGTGTTTTGAGGCGGTGCCGGTTCAACAGGTGCACTCGACGTCGTGGGTTGCGGTTGTGATGGCGGTGTTGAGGGGACTTCACCCGTTTGGGTAGGTTCTGGGGGTGCAGGAGCCGTACTCTCGGACGATGTCGGCTCTTCAGGAGGTTCAGGTTCCGGGGAAGTTGGCTCGGTTGGTTTATCAGGTGGTGTTTCAGAGGGGTTCGGGGTTTCTTCCGGTGGATCCTCGGTGGGTTCGTCGGGAGGTTCTGTCTCGTCGAGAGAAAAACTCACCGAGCATGTAGCAATCGGCTTTGCTTCTCCATCCCAAATAACTAACTCCAATGACTCCTGGCCACCGTGGGGCAGGGACACTTGAGACGAAGCGTCAACGTCGCGTTTATCTACTCCAGCGAGTTCTACTATGTCACCGCTATCTGCCGTCGGGATACTTACCACGACGTGTTTATCATTGGTCTCGTCCGCATCACAGCTAACTTCTGTCAACGGTGGCGGTGTCGGCTCCGTCGTTGTCTCTTGGCCAGGTGATGGTGGAGCTGGAGGGACAGGGTCAGTAGCTGCATCAGTTGGTTCTGTGCCAGTGGGCTGCGATGGGCTTGGTGAGGTCTTGGTGGTGGGTGTGTCTGAAGGGGCTTCATCTTCCGTTTGGGCAGCGCCGACTGCACTCAAGGCGAACATGCCTGCGAGTGTGGCGGTTCCTAAACGGGTCGGAAGCTTCATGTGAGGGGACGTACCGTATCTGCTACGAATCCACGGTCACCTTCGGAGGCGAGGTATTCGACCTTCTGCCCATCTTCGAGACGTCGAAACCCTGTTTGGGCGATTGCCGTATGATGCACAAAAACATCAGGGGAGGCGTCATCGGGTGTGATGAAGCCGTAGCCTTTTTCGATGTTGAACCACTTGACCGTGCCAGTGTTTTCGTCGCCCATTGTCAGTTGTCATCTCTTTTGTCATCTTGGAATTAAATACCGGGCAATTACACATATTGCCACGATTTATGCTAACGGAAAGGGGTGATTTTAAGAAAGTTTAACGTTTGGAGGCTCGCTATGCAGCGCAGTTGGACAGCGTAAGAAAAATCCCGCTGGTCAGATGAAAGGGGTTCACCTGACCAGCGGGATTACAACATCACTCGCACCTTGAAGAGGTATTAAGAAGTCTAAAGGACCGAGTTTTAAATAACCCGAACGTTAGCTGTGAAGTTCCTGAACGTTTTTAGAGGTTTGTGTAGCCCCGGAGTTTGTCGAGTTCACGACGTTCCTTCTTGGTAGGACGTCCGGTGCCACGCTCGCGCCGCGGTACCGCAAGGAGATAGCGGGGGACAGGCTCAGGAGAGTGGTCTGTGTAGTGCTTTATCGCCACGGGGTGGCCGACGCGCTTATCTAAGAGCCCTGTGACCTCGATGATGCGTTCACGTCCGGGCTGTCGGAACGTGATCGTATGTCCGACACGAAGCTTATGCGACGGTTTGATAGGCTCGCCGTCGATTTTGATTTTGCCACCTTTGACCGCGGCAGTTGCAGCAGAACGGGTTTTGAAAAGTCGAACCGCGTGCAGCCACACATCAACGCGCACAAACTCCATAGGTGTTAGTCGATCTCCAGGTTGCGGAACTGGGACTTATGGAAGACCAGCGGCTCGTGAATGTTGGTGAAATCTGCCAGGTTGTTGACCTGTAGCAGCACCATGATGTGATCCCCTGCCGGGTATTCGGCGTAAACGGTCGTGTCCAACCATAGGGCGGCGTGGTTGAGGAAGATCGAGGCATGGTGAGTTTCTAGGTCCAGACCTTCGAAGCGATCGATGCCTTTGGCCGCGAGCTGACGTGTGATAGGACCTTGCCCTTGGCCCAGGATGGAGATGCCAATCGAATCAGCGTCTCGCAGGATAGGCCAGGTCTCGGAGTTGTTCTGAATGGCCACGGATACTAGGGGCGGGTCGAGTGAAACACCTACGGTGAAGGACGACGCAGCCATACCTGCAAAGCCCTGCTCTGTGGATGCAGCAAGGGCCGCTACACCCGAGGGGAATTGCCCGAAGGCACTACGCAGTGATAGTGGAGAAATATCGTGTGAGAGTTGGGCGGTGGTATGAGTTTCGTGGGCTTGCAAGGTAGTCGTCACAATCATGCCTTCGATATTTTTGCGCCCGATACACGCTCGAACGCTGTACTTGCCAAACACGGCGTCTTCCGTGTGGCCGAATCATCACCTGGGGCACCCCACTACAACGTGGGAGGGTTGCCGTCTTACCAGCCAGGGCTACATAACGGTAAGAGCTCGTGATTCTGTAAACAAGACTAGCCTATATCACCGGTGCGTGACAGTTGGGATTGTCACATTTATTCAAATCGGCGCGCGATAGCTTCCGCATGAGCGTGAAGACCTTCGGAGGCTGCTAGTACTTTAATGCCGTTTGCGATGGGTTCGAGCCCGGTTTTATCGTAGCGGATGTGTTGTTGAAGCCGCAAAAAAGAGGCGGTGTTGAGTCCGGAAGAGAATCGTGCTGTGCCGGAGGTAGGTAACACGTGGTTGGACCCGGCTGAGTAGTCGCCCAGTGGGACAGGAGAATACGGGCCTAAGAAGATGGCGCCGGCGTGAGTGATGCGCTCCAAAACCGCGTCGTTATCGGCGGTATGAATCTCGAGGTGTTCGGTGGCAATACCGTTGGTCACATCAATGGCGTCATCCATGGAATCCACCACCACCGCGCCGGATTGTTGTCCGGTGAGTGCCTGGCGAATTTGGTCTTCCAACGGTGCACCTGGCACTTGGGTTTCGAGTTCTGCGACGACGGCTTCGGCCAGGTCCATGGAATCGGTCACCAGTACAGACGCGGCGAGCGGATCGTGCTCGGATTGTGAAATCAGATCGGCTGCGACCCAAGCGGGTGTTGCGGTGTCATCGGCCAACACCAAAATTTCAGAGGGTCCTGCAACAGCGTCGATACCAACTTGGCCAAAAAACGCCTGTTTTGCGGCCGCGACATACACATTTCCAGGTCCGGTAATGAGATCAACAGGCTCACAGACCGTTTGGCCGTTCTTATCGTGCGCACCCAGGGCAAGCATCGCGATGGCTTGTGCTCCACCGGTTGCATACACTTCGTCAACGTTGAGAAGTTGGCAGGCTGCCAAGACAACAGGGTGGGGCAATCCACCGAATTCAGCTTGTGGGGGAGAGGTAATCGCCAGGCCGGGAACTCCGGCGGCTTGAGCTGGCACCACATTCATAATGACCGACGATGGGTACACTGCGCGGCCACCCGGCACATAGAGACCAACCCGTTGGATGGGGACCCAGTGGTTTTCTACGCTGGCGCCATCGGCCAGTGGGACGACTGTGTCGGGTGGCAGCTGTGCCGCATGCACGGCACGGGCTCGAGCAATGGATTCTTCCAGCGCGGCGCGAACATCTGCATCGAGCTCTTCTAAGGCTTTGACCATGGCTTCAGCTGGGACACGAAGGTTGGCTGGTCGGACCCCATCGAAGCGTTCGGTCAGGTCTTGCACTGCTGAAACACCATCGCGCCGTACCTGGTCAATGATGGGTTGAACGATCTGCGAGGCGTCCGAAACTTCGAGCTTGGCTCGTGGCATCACGGTCGCTGGATCATAGGTGGTGTTGCGCAAATCAGTGATGTTCAGCATGACTGTTAGTGTAGCGGTTTTGAGCTTTAGTTCAGTTGCGACTGACAGAATGGAGCCTATGTTGCGATTTGGAACCGAAGAGGCCCCGGGCGAGCCGACAGAATCGCCCTCCATGCCAGATGTTGAAAATGCTGTCCCCGAGGACGTGCAGGATTCCGCGCTACAAAATGTTGAATCCCTGGGCCCAATATTTGGCGTCATTTTGAACATGTCCATCGGCGTGCTGAGTGCACTGGTTTTGACAGCACTTATCGCGTTGACAGTCCGGATCATGTTGCGCACTCGTCCGCGAATGCGAACGCACATGAAGATTCTGCTGGTACCGGCGTTCACCGCGATGGCTTTCCTTGGCGCTCGGGTCGGGCTGAGCCTGTCGGGCCGAGACTTTGCGCTCTCCGATCTGCTGGAATTTCTCACGCTAATCGGTACGGTGGCGGGCTTTGCCTGGCTAGCCCTGCGAGTTGTGAATGTGGTGCAGCGCCGAGTTGAGCTCCGCTACGAAGAATCCACCACAGAAGACCGCCGCGGGCGGCGCATCAAGACGCAGATGCAGCTCATTAAACGTGTGCTGAGCACGGTCATCATCGTCATTGCCATTGCTGCGATTTTGCTGACGTTCCCACAGGTTCGTGCGCTCGGTGCTGGTCTGCTGGCCTCTGCGGGTCTTGTTTCCGTGGTAGCGGCGCTTGCCGTGCAGACCACGCTGACCAACGTCTTTGCTGGTATTCAATTGGCCTTTACCGATGCGATCCGCGTGGGTGACGTCGTGGTGATGGATGAATACTACGGCACCATTGAAGACATCACGATGTCATATGTGGTGCTGAAAATTTGGGATGGTCGACGTATTATTTACCCATCCTCATACTTCACGAACACGCCGTTCGAAAACTACACCCGCGTTGGTACCGAAATCTCAGCTGGGATAGATTTCCAAGTCGATTGGCGTGTGCCGGTCGATGCACTGCGCGCACGATTGAGGGCGCTGGTCGAATCCTCTGACCTCTGGGACGGTCGCGATCTGTCGATTCAAGTCCTGGATATTGCAGGCGACCGTGCCACGCTGCGTGCCGCTGTATCAGCTCGAAACGCCGGTGAACTCTGGGATCTGCAGTGTTTGGTCCGCGAAGACATGATTCGGTTTGTATCTGAGGAACACCCAGCGGCAATGAACGTCATGCGCATCGAGAATTTGCCAGAAGGTCCGGCACCCGAAATCGAAGCACCCGAAGCGACACGCGGCAAAACCACCGAGTCTGGAACCCCCAAATCTCAGACACATACACCGTGGGATCTCGGGGCTGTTCCCGAAGTAGATACGGGCAAATTGCGGTCCCGGCGCGGTGGTGAACCGCCAGTTGAACGCGGTTGGATCCCGACTGTGCAGAAAAAGAGCGATAACGCGCTGAAAGAAACTGGACCGGATACCTCATCTGTCCCGCTCACGCAGCCCTCAGAAGACGGGTCTATGTATACGGGCTCGGTAGCGGCCATTGAACGCGGTGCCGATATGGCCGGCCCCGGTGAGGAAGCATATCGGGAGCGGCAACAAAACACCGATGAGCTCGAAGTCCAAAACGTTGACGACGTTGGGGACGAGCAGCAGCCTGAGCACACTGCCCAGTTTGATCGCGTCCGTCAAGACCAGGAATCACGCAAGGACTAGCGGTTAACCGGCCAGGTAGTCGTCGTAGCGTGTTTTCATCTCCTGTGAAAAGGGAACGAAAATAACTGTGGCGATCGATACCTGGTCGGTCATTGCTTGGACCGTCTCGACCCCGGCGGCCACGGCGTCATCATGTGGCCAACCATAAACTCCAGCCGAAATGGTTGGGAACGCAACCGAGGTGGCACCAAGATCATCGGCGACCGCTAAGCTTTGTTCATAAGCGCTGACGAGTTGATTGCGACGATCGGTACTGGCCGAATAGACCGGACCCACCGTATGGATAACCCAGCGGGCCGGCAGTTTGCCGGCTGTTGTGGCCACCGCATCTCCGGTAGGTAAACCATCTGGCAGGGACGTGTCTCGCAGTCGCTTGGTGGCCGCTAAAATCTCTGGTCCACCGGCCCGATGAATAGCGCCATCGACGCCGCCACCACCCAGTAATGAGGTGTTGGCGGCGTTGACGATCGCATCAACGGTGACCCTGGTGATGTCGCCCTGCTGTACAAGAATGTCCACGGTTTACTCCTGTGCGTTTGATGCAACCGATGGTTCAGCAACTTTGACGCTTAAGACCGGAGCCTGTAATTCACGCAGCAGCTCGTCGGCAACCGAGCCCATCATGAATTTTGCGAATCCGGATCGCTTAGCGCCCCCAATAACCACCAGATACGGATTCAACTCCGCCACGACATCTTTGAACTCGTCTGCGGTAGAACGACCGCGGGCATACTGTCGTAATTCGGTCGGTACTTGGAAATTGGCCAGATACTGCTCAAGTTGTTCGGCTTGGGCACGAGTGAGTTCAGTTTCAGCACGGCGCTCAGAACCGGGGCCCGCGTTGACGACCACTAAGTTCATTGACAATTTGGCGGCAAGATCCAAACCGAAGTCCAGCGCAGCTTTCGACGCAGCCGATTCCGTATAGCCCACAATAATGGTCATTTCTTACTCCTTCGGGTTGTGCAGCAGGTATTCCAGCGTAGCCGCCAACGTCTTCTTAGCCGGCACTCGAACCACATCTGGCAGTTTGGGATACAGCTGCATTGACAGATCATGCACCGTCACCGATTCCCAGTCCACCGGCGTCGGGATTGGTGGAAACTCTGCAATCATTTCCCGAAGCTGATCGACTCGCGCCATACGGTGCTCGCTGTAATCTTGCGCAGTATGGGCCACTGAATCCAATGTGGGCCCGTGTGCCGGCAGTACGGCCACCTGACGCCCTGCGCCTTCGAGGTCCCCTAAAGTTTTCATCGATGCCAAATAGTCATCTAGCGTCCCGTCAGGATAATCCAGCATCGTGGTTCCTTCGCCCAAAATGGTGTCACCGGTCAACACGGTGCCACCCGGATGCGGGGTGGCATCGTCGGCGGGCAGGAAGAATGACACCGAGTCGGATGTGTGTCCCGGGGTGGCTACCACGTGGATCTGGGTACCTGCCGCGGAGATGACTTCGTTGCCAATGAGCACGCTGGCTTGTCTACACCAATCTTCGGCGACGGCGCGGACAGGGGCGCCAAAACGCTCGTGAAAGGTGTCTACGGCTCCGGTGTGGTCGTGATGATGATGCGTTATCAAGATTAATTCGACGCTGCGGTCGCCAACGATACTCGCCACGGCATCTGCGTGCTCAGCAGCGCCAGCGTGAAACCCTGGGTCCACGATGACGACGCTGTCGGCTTCGGCTGCCGCAATCACATAGGTGTTGGTTCCGCTCAGTGTCATACCGGACGGATTATCTTGGGTGACTCGAAATGTTAGCTGGCTACTAGCCAGTGTGGTTGAAGAACTCATATATTGAGTCTATGGAATCAACACAAAATTCTGGATACTCCACACCCGGCAAACCCTTTACTCGTGATACGAACTACATCAATGACCGTATTGTCGCAGATCCCGCCGCTCACCGAGCAGCACAGCACTACGAATACAACACGATCGGCACGCTGACCACCGGGCTTACCGACGGCGCCGAAGCCTGGCCCGTTGAAGCTGGCCGTTACCGTCTGGTCGCTGCACGGGCTTGTCCATGGGCGAACCGCACCATCATCGTGCGTCGTCTGCTTGGACTCGAAGATGCCATCTCGCTGGGCACCCCTGGCCCAACCCATGATGCCGATTCCTGGACCTTTGACCTTGATTCGGGCGGTATCGATCCGGTCCTTGGTACGACACGAATCCAAGAAAACTACTTCAAACGTTTCCCGGACTACCCACGTGGCATCACGGTTCCGGCAATCGTGGACATCCCAACCGGTGGGGTCGTGACCAACGATTACCCACAAATCACCCTGGACTTCTCTACTGAATGGCGCAAATTCCACCGCGACGGCGCACCAAACCTGTTGCCTGAAGAACACCTTGATGAAATGTTTTCGGTGATCAAACGTATCTTTACCGAAGTTAATAATGGGGTGTATCGCGCCGGTTTTGCCGGGTCCCAGCAGGACTATGACGAAGCCTATGATCGCCTGTTCACCGCCATGGATTGGTTGGAAGAACGGTTGACTACCCGCCGCTATCTGATGGGCGAGCATATTACTGAGGCAGATGTCCGGCTGTTTACAACACTTGTGCGGTTCGATCCGGCCTACCACGGCCATTTCAAATGTAACCGCAATAAGCTCATCGAATTTCCAGCATTATGGGGCTATGCTCGCGATCTCTTCCAGACCCCGGGGTTCGGCGATACGGTGGACTTCCAACAGGTCAAGGACCACTATTACATCGTGCACCACGATATTAACCCCACCGGCATTGTGCCCAAAGGGCCGCTGCTGACTCAGTGGCTTACCGAACATGGACGCCAGGAACTGGGCGGCTCACCATTTGGCGATGGCACCGCACCCGGTCCGGTTCGTGAAGGTGAAAGCGTCGACCCAGCACATAACCCGCTCTATTTCTAGAAATGCTTCGGCCGCTGTGGTTTGGGTTAGGGCTCGGCCCGAGGTCTGACCCAAACTTCAGTGATCTGCGTATCTGCGGGTGCTTCGATGACGTGACGTATGGTGCGCGCGACGGTGGTCGGCTGAATCAGTGTTTCCGGCAACACGAGTGGATAGTTATCGTCCCATTGGATCATCGGTGTATCGACGTGACCCGGAGCCACCGTTGCAACGCGCAGATGATCTACTTCGGTACGCATCCGTACGCCGTCTGCCAGAGCTTGGAGTGCATGTTTCGACGCCGCATAGACGACATTATGTGGCGACGTCGCCCGCGAAGCACCCGAGCCCAAATATACGATCGTGCCGGTCGAAGCACGGAGCTGTGGCAGCAAGATCCGGGTAAGTTCAGCAGGAACTGTCACATTGAGATGCATAACTTCGGACCAGATCGTAGCCGTGGCGTCATCAAAGGCATACCGCGGCGCAATGGCCGCAGCGTTGATTAACGCATCGACTTTTGGCAGGAGTCCGAAAGTTTCGGCAAGTGCATCAGTATTGGTGAGATCACACCGGACGGGGTAAATTTGTTGTCCAAAACTGGCCAGTTCGGCCAAGCGAGCTTCATCGCGGCCCTGTGCAACGACCGCGTAGTCGTGGGCCAGATCCGCTACGATGGCGCGGCCAATGCCACCCGTCGCGCCAGTGACAACAACCACCTGCCGGTTCGTGACCGCCAGCGCTTTCAGATGGTCTGTAATCTCGAGCAGTTCCTGGGCGGTATTCATAGTGCTCCTTAGAGAGTTTGGGCTTGGAATGCAGCGCGCAACGTGTCAGCTGGTCGCGCTTGAGCCAAAAGAACGGCCAATACAATTCGGGCTTGATACGTGTTGAGCTGACCGGCGCTGAGTGCACCGGATGCTAAGAGCGTGACCCCTCCGCCATTGCCGTAGATCGCAGCAATCGGACCCATAGGCACCCGGGTAGACAATACAACTGGCACATTGGCAGCCGCCGCAGCCTGTACCGCTTCGGTGAAAACCGGGGGCGCATTGCCGGCTCCAACACCCTGAAGCACCAGACCATCGGCTCCCGAATCCAGCGCCGCATAGAAAAGATCTGCGTTCGTGCCCGGAGCGGCATCCAGTACCGGAATATTCAGGTCGGCAAAGGTCGCCTCCGGGGTATCCAGCACAGGGTAAGAGACTGCGGTGGCCAGCCGAGTCAGAACATTGTCATAACAGTGCGCGATCAAGGTGCCACCGGAGAACGTGGACGTTGCCAGCGTATGGCGTTTACGGGTGTGCCGGGCAGCATGAAACTCAGCTTCGAAACCGATGACCACCCCGGCATCGCGCATCGCAGGAGAAGCAGCAGCCTCCACCGCCTGGCGCAAGTTTTCTGGACCGTCAGTATTTGGCAGATCCGCGGCACGTTGAGCACCCGTTAGGATCACCGGCTTTTCGGAATTGTGTAGCAGCGACAGGAAAAACGCGGTCTCTTCCATCGTGTCGGTGCCGTGGGTTAGCACCACCCCGGACACCTCAGGACGTGCACAGGCGGCTTGTACCGCGTGGTTGATCGTCAAGAGGTCGCCGAAGGTGAGATGAAATGAATTGATCTGTAAGACATCTTCGGTGGTGACCTCGTTCGATACCCCGAGGTTGGCCAACACCTGCTGCGTGGAATCGGCAACAACCGACCCGCCAGCTGACGCACGGGAAGCAATAGTGCCCCCGGTCCCGATCACATGTACAGAGCTCATGAAGCTATTGTAGAGCGCTTCGGTTACAAAATGTCACCGGAAACATACACCCAGCATCCGTTTTCACGTGCGAATTCTGAGCGCTCATGCAAGAAATCCCGTTGCCCATCCGCAGTACGGAAATGGGCGATAAATTCCACGACGCCAGTTGCATCATCTGGCCCGCCGGCTTGGGTATCGCGGATGCGGAGTCTGCGCCACTCAATGCCGACGGGGGGTGAAGCGTCATCCGGACGGGTCTGGGAGTGCCAACTGGCCGCCAGATACGTTTCGTTGCCCACCACAAAGGCGGTATACCGTGAGCGCATTAGTGCTTCTGCGGTTGACGCCGTCTGTTCTCCCGCCAGCAGGGGACCACAGCACAGCGCATAGTCTTCAGTCGTCCCACACGGGCAAGGTTGTTGTTGCAACACCATAGAATGTTTCCTTGGTCCTTCTGATCCAGCTGAGCTGTTTCAAAGTGTAGCCATAGGCTAGCCTGGCTTGGTGACTGTCCAACACTTTGACGCAACGCGTTCCCCGTGGATCCCGTTTGCGGTAGCTGCTTCCGTAGCGGTTCTCACGATTCTTGATGTGGTCAAAGTCAACGTTGTTTTGACTCCGCTGGAAGAAACGCTTGACGCTACACCGACCCAAACCGGTCTGGTCGTTGCCGGCTATGTGCTGGCTTTTGGTATTGCTCTGGTGCCGTCTGGACGACTCGGGGACCAATGGAATCGCAAGGCCATGTTTATGATCGGCCTGGTCACCTTCACTGTCGCATCGCTGGCTGCCGCACTTGCACCAAATGCAACCTTCTTGGTGGTTGCTCGCATACTTCAGGGGATAGCAGCGGGCATGCTCATGCCCCAAGTCCTCGGGATGGTCCAAACCCTGTTCCAAGGACAGGTTCGGGGTCAAGCGTTCGGCATCTTTGGCGCAGCGATTGGTTTGGGAACGGCCTTTGGCCCAACCATCGGTGGTCTCTTTCTGGGAAGCTTTGGATCAGAACTTGGTTGGCGGTGGACCTTCGGTATGAATGTCCCACTTGCCCTGCTGATCATTCCGCTTGCGCTATGGCTTATCCCAGCCACTCAGCCGGACTCCGGCGACGCCGACTTGGATCTGGTGGGGGTCACTCTCATGGCCCTAGCAGTCCTGTTGGTGATGCTGCCCTTTGTCCTCACCACCGGATCTGGGGATCATCCGGTGCGCTGGCTGTTCCTTCCACTCGGTGTTATCGTTGCGCTGCTCTTTGTCCGATGGGAGAACCGATATCGAGCCGCAGGTAAGAGTCCCGTACTGGACTTCACGTTGTTTTCTTACTCGTCCTACCGCAACGGCGTCATCATCACCACGCTGTGGTTCAGTGCCATGCCAGCCATGTTCTTAGTGATGACGCTGTTCAATCAACAGGGGCTCGGTCATGATCCTGTCACCGTTGGACTGATTACCGTTCCGTTTGCCATCATTTCCGCCATTGTGGCGGCTGTGACCGGTCGCTATACCTTCCGCCATGCCACGACACTGGTTATCTGGGGTTTCGTGATTTTTATTGCTGCACTTCTCGGACTGGTGGCGATCTCTGCTTTTGTCCCGGCAGAACATAACCCGATGGCCATGGCCATTGTCTTAGCTATCGCGGGGATCGGACCGGGATTCATTATGTCGGCAAATCAAATGCGCACCCTGATCGAGGTCCCCGTTCACCAAGGTGGCGTGGCAGGCTCCTTCCAACAAGTCGGTCAGCGACTTGGAAATGCCATTGGTATTGCCATCGGGTCGGCAATTTTTTATGCCATCGTTGCTGCGGTGCCTCGCCAGGCCAATGGTCTACCAGACCCGAATGATCCCGCCTCGGTAGGTGTTTATGTTGGCGCATTCCAAATGGCTATGGCCGTACTCATCGTGTTCTCCTTGACCGCTCTGGTATTTGCCAGTATCGATCACCGCGCTCGCAGACGACAGTTAGCGGCGCAGAGCTAATATAGCCTCGGCTGACTTGTGCGGCGGAGTTCCTTAGACGATATCCACAGGCTTGCTGGATTTCTGGTGTGTCGGAAACACCGGCTTGCCTAGTGTCGAACTCACACAGATTGCATAAGGCAATCGACATGAGTAAAGGACACACCTTTGAGACATACTATTTTGGCCTCACTGGCGGCGGTATCACTTGGTGGTGCAGCACTTGCTGTTCCCGGGATTGCCTCTGCTGCCCAGAACACTGATCCCTCCAATGGCCCCGCCGCTGTTATGGGACCAGCGGAAGATTATCAGTATGGACTGACCGTCAATGGCGTCTCGCCCACGCTGAGATCGGTCGTTGTTGATGGCGAATCGATCCTTGCTTACTGCATCGAATATTGGGTCCAAGCTGCTGACCCGGACCACCGGTCCGCAGTGACCGGGTGGGATGCCTTTACTGGCGACAATAATTTCAAGACCGACCCGCAGGTCCGGGAGTCCGTTGCCTGGATTCTGCGAAATTCTCATCCGACCTTAAGCTTGGAGGAACTAGCAGATACTACTGGTGCCGCAGGCCTCACCGAGGCCGAAGCGGTCGCCGCAACACAAGCTGCGATCTGGCACTTCACCGATGACTTCGTTGCCGATGGGGACCTCACAGTCGACAGCGCGGCACACAGTAGTCAGTCTGTTTCGGCAGCATCGGCGCATAATGTACAAACCGTATTCGATTACTTCACTGGACCGGAGAACATCGGCCTGAGTGAACAAGAAGTGCAGGCTAGCGTCACACTCGTTGACACCACGGATGCCGAGATAGAACCTGCCGAAACGGTCCAGGAGCTAATACAAGATGAACATGACCATCTTTTAGGACCAGTTGCCCTTAACGCGTCCACAGAGGCGGTAGATCTAGAACTGACATCTAGTAACTCGGCAGTTGAAATTGCCGATATCACCATGGTGGATGCCGCAGGCGACGTAGTTGATACGAGTCAACCGGTCCATGCCGAGGAGTTGTGGATACATGTTCCGGCAGACACAGAAACTGGGGGAGTGCAGATTACCGCTGAGTCTACAGATTTCGGCTACACGGGACGCCTCATCACTCCCGAAGCAGATGATCAACAGCGTTTCCAAACAATTGTGATGGTCGACGAAACCACACATCAGGCGACAACAGAGCTAGAACTGAACTGGGAGAAAACGGTGGTTCCACCACCTGAACCAGCAGATCCGCCGACTGAAGAAGAGCCACCAGCCGAAGAACCACCAGCCGAAGAAGGGCAGACCGAGGAACCCCCAGCACAGACTCCAGCAGAAGAACCCGTGCACACTGCGAAACCCGCCCCGGCAGTGCCGCAACCCGAGCCGGTTGTGGTTGAGACTGAGAAAGTAGTCGAGGCGCCTCAAAATTCAGCGAAGCACGATAAGCCCGTTCAAGAAACTCAGCATGCAGCGACGCCAGATGAACTTGCCAAAACCGGTGGTACCCAAACTCGCAACATCCTGGTGGCACTTGCAACATTGGTCACCGGTGCAGCCCTACTGGTGCTAAGCCGTGCAAGACGCAAATATAGCTAGTCTCATGGGGCCCAGGTAAGGCAGATATTTCATAACCATGGGCACTAGGGTGGTGAAGTTTCTGCTGCAGGTGCGATGGAGCACGTGCAGACACGAACCGCAAAGGGTGATCCCCGGGGTGAACTTTTTGTTTTCGTCGGGAAGTGGGAGATCAAATATTAACGTAAGCGGTGATTGATGATCGCAACGAAATGTTCGCGAGCCAAGCCGGAGCGAGCCAATGCGACTCGTCTCTTCGACTCTGGCGATCAGAAAGAAGGGAACCAAAATGGTGGAAGTTGCACGCGACACCGATCCACACGAATCGCTTATGATATCTTCTGGCTCACATGAAATGAACTTTTGGCATCGAGTGGTTGCCGTCTATATGGGAGTCCTGCCAGATCTTGAGCATGACTTACAAAAGGCCGGAAAAATAAGTTTCTTTGAATTTCAGGTGTTAGATCATCTTTCAAATGAAGAAGGCCATCTGAGCATGACTCGATTGGCTGCACGATGCAATTCATCATTGTCCAGACTGTCTCATGTAGCGCGCAAGCTTGAAGGACGGGGCCTGCTGACACGTCGGTTGTCCGAACATGATCGACGAGTTACGCTCGCGTAAATCACTCCGGCTGGTCGGAAGTTGATCACGAATTTGCGAGACGTTTATCATCGGGCGGTAGAAAGCCACATGCTTGAATCATTATCCGGTGAGGAACTGCGCCAAGCCATCGGGCTCATGGATCACATGCTACGTCGCAGTGAACCGGATCATTGGCTGTTTTCGGTATAACGACTTCGCTCCTTCCTGCCGAAAATTACACGCTGCAGAATAGAATAATGCAGTCATAGTTTCGGTTTGATTAAACGTTCTGGGCGGGCTAAAATATGAGTTTGTCGTCAGTACTATGCTCAATTCAGCCCGACCATGGCTGGAGGCAGCGACGGAGAGTGTACTGAAGATACGAAATTTTTGGCTCTCTTGATTGCGTAAGCAAACAAAGAGACTCACCGTCTTCACCCTAGCGATGAAAGGGCACTTCGGTTGGTTCTCACCCAGCCTGGTAATCCTTCGAGAAAGTCGCAGTAAGAGCGCGGTGTCACAACTGGTGGCAAGTTGTCGTTGACTCCATCAATGCAACAATATTTCGCCCGTCCTTTTACTACTGCTTATAACCGAGGAGTGATCATGGCAGCACATTGCCAGGTAACCGGAGCTGGACCGGGGACAGGGTATAAAGTCTCCCACTCGAACCGCCGTACTAAGCGTCGGTTTAACCCCAATATCCAAAAGAAGAACTACTTCGTCCCTTCATTGGGCCGCAAAGTAACGCTAAATGTATCTGCACGCGGTATCAAAGTCATTGATGCACGCGGCATCGATTCTGTTATTTCAGAACTCGTCGCTAAGGGAGTGAAGCTCTAACAATGGCACGCGAAAAGGGCTTGCGCCCCATTATCAAAATGAAATCAACCGCTGGCACCGGCTTTACTTACGTGACCCGTAAGAACCGCCGTAACAACCCAGATCGTATTACCTTGAAAAAATACGACCCTGTAGCCCGCAAGCACGTTGATTTTCGAGAGGAGCGCTAAGCATTGGCTAAGAAATCTATGATCGCGAAAAACGAGAAGCGCAAGGAAATCGTTGCTCGTTACGATGAACACCGCAAAAAGCTGAAAGCACAGCTGATCAACCCTGATGCTACTGACGAAGAGCGAGAAGAAGCACGCGTAGGCCTGCAGAAGATGCCACGCGACGCCTCTCCAGTACGCGTTCGCAACCGGGACTCCATCGACGGACGTCCACGCGGTACGCTGCAGAAGTTCGGTATCTCCCGTGTTCGCCTCCGCGACATGGCACACCGTGGCGAACTACCAGGTGTCACTAAATCATCATGGTAACTCGCTGAGTTTCTAAAAATCTGGCCGACGGTACAACCGACGGCCAGATTTTTTATTTAAGACTTGATCGGTACACCCCAGCCCCCGTTACCTTTTAGGTAGCACTGTTTTCCGGCAGGATATGCAGTGTAGGTAACCAGCTGGTTCCGGCATGATGGTTGCCCTCAGTCGTTGATGATCAGGGGGGTGTAGTCACCGGAACCAGTCTGGTTCGTTCGGATCGCTAATAGAAGCACGCTCCAAAATTTTGTGGGTCTTCGTAACGTGGATGTGAACGCACGAACCACTGGTCACCTTGTTTTTATTGGAACGCACCCAAGAAGGTGATCGATATGGAACCCCAAGTATTCGTTGGTATCGACGTCGGAAAGTCTCAGCATCACGCCACCGCAGTCAATCAAGAGGGCGGGGTGGTGCATGACAAACCGCTGCCACAATCCGAGCCCAAGATTCAGGAACTCCTGACGGATCTTGTCGCCAAACACGGCGAGTTGCTGGTCGTAGTAGACCAGCCGAAAACTATCGGTGCGCTGGTTGTCGCTGTAGCTCAGCAGATGGATACTCAGGTGGCGTATTTGCCAGGACTGACGATGCGTCGAGTCGCTGATCTGCATCCGGGTCAGGCGAAGACGGATGCCCGAGATGCTTACATCATTGCCGAAACTGCCCGCACCATGCCACACACGCTGCGGGGTATCACCGTGGCTGAAGAACAGATCGCGGAGTTGTCAATGCTGTGTGGTTTTGATGATGACCTGGCAGCCCAGCTGACTCAAGTCCGCAATCGGCTCAGAGGGCTGCTGACGCAGATCCATCCAGCATTAGAGCGCGTGCTGGGGCCACGGTTGGCACACCCAGCAGTCGTTGATTTACTCGGCAGGTATCCAACTCCTGCGGGGTTGAAACGCGCCGGTCGAGGCCACGTTCGAGCTCGGCTCAAAAAGCTTGCGCCGCGCATGGCAGCACGGTTGACCGATGAGATCTTTAGGGCATTAGCCGAGCAAACGACTATCGTGACCGGCACTCATGCTGCTGAGCATATTATTGGTCGCTTAGCTGCCCAACTACAGCAACTCACGCAGCAACGCAGTGATGTTGAAGCTGAAATTTTGTTGGTGGTTGATGCGCACCCTCTTACCGAAGTCCTGACTTCCATGCCCGGTGTTGGAGTCAGGACTGCCGCACGCATTCTCACCGAAGTGGTCGGTAAAGACTTCAAATCCGCAGCTCACCTAGCATCTTATGCTGGCATCGCACCGGTCACTCGGCAGTCTGGCACCTCAATCCGTGGTGAGAGTCCGTCCCGACGCGGCAACAAAGTCCTCAAACGCGTCCTGTTCTTGTCAGCCTTCGCCTCGATCAAAGGCGATCCCGTGTCCCGTGCCTACTACGATAGAAAACGAGCCGAAGGAAAGCGCCACAATCAAGCCATCATCGCCCTCGCTCGACGCAGATCAGACGTGCTCTTCGCGATGCTCAGAGACGGCACCTTCTACGAATCCCGGCCTACTCAACTTGCAACAGCAGCTTGACGAAAACTATAGAAGCACCCC
>DHCFI07803__coassemble_1446_pt1 | contig 17997 bp, 14 predicted proteins | sample DHCFI07803__metabat2_high_PE_025 | metagenome-assembled genome bin DHCFI07803
CGTTGATTGAAGGACTGTGCCGCTTCTGCGGTATCTGCTACAAGTTCGCCTAATAGCTCCGCTGCTTCATCAATTAACGGAACATCAGCATCAGTAAATGGGGTCCCCGGTTCTCTCAGTAGTGTCAGGATCTCGCTTGTGCTCAACATAGGGGCCGAGTCGACCAAATATTTCGGTTGGGACAACAGTTCCTTGACAACTCCGGTAGGTGTCAGCGGTTTCCAACACATATTCAGCAGCCGCCGAACATCACGAGACTGCCGGATTTCCTGGTGCAGATATGACCTGTCAGCCTTATTTACGAGACCATCTTCACGTTTCGGGCTCACAATATCGCGCAGCTGGTCATATAACGTGCGGACCATATGATCGACAAAGACTTCTCGAGCTTGATTATGTGGTCGTTCAGAATTCCGAGCATGCGTAATTGCCCTGCGAATCTGTACTGGACGCACTCTTAGCTCAGTACCATCGACCTGCACCCAGGTGGTTTTCGGGATAGAACGTTGGCGGAGAGTCACAGCGTTAGCAAGGACTTCGGTCATCACTGACCGTCCCTTGATTTCAGCCGCGGATCGGTCATACTCGGGGACAGCCTCGATACCTGGATACAACTTACCGACCGAGCTCATCACTACCCCGGTCTCCCCCAACGAGGGAAGGACCTGGTCGATGTAGTTCATGAACGCTTCGGAGGGGCCAACGAGCAGGACACCGTTTTTCGCAAGTCGATCACGGTGCGTATACAGCAGGTAGGCGGCACGATGTAGTGCAACTGCGGTTTTGCCGGTACCTGGTCCCCCCTGAACGATGAGCACGCCACGCATTTCATCACGAATAATCTCGTCTTGTTCGCGTTGAATCGTGGCGACGATATCGCCCATGACTCCGGTTCGCGGTGCACTTACAGCAGACAGTAATGTCTGAGAAGCTTCGCCGGGATGAGCACTTTGTAGTACATCATCCTCAAACGATTCGATTTCACGCCCTGCCATCATAATGTGACGGCGCCGAGCCACGCCCTGTGATTTGGCTGCGGTGGCTTGATAAAACGGTGCAGCCTCCGGGGCACGCCAGTCCACAAGTAGGCGTGCCCGCTCATCATCTGATAGCCCAATACGACCGATATGACGATGAGTTTGTTGCTCTGTATCTAGACGGCCAAACACTAACCGGTCGTCTACAGCGTTCAGTTGGTTAATGCGGTCTTGATAGAGACTGGCAAACGAATCGCGCTCGGACTGGTTCTGAAAAGACCCCTGTAGTCCTTGGGCTTGAATACGTTGGAGTTGTTGTTGTTTTTCGTCCCGGAGTTCATCTAAACGTTCATAGAGTTTGGCTACATACCCACGCTCCGTAGCCAGTTCTTGTTCATACCAAGACGGGGTATCGCTTGACCCTTTTTGGTCGGTCACCAAAGCTCCTTTACTGCTAGCACTTAGCTAACTTCGACCACTCAGTCTAGTGGTCGTTCAGCGTAGGCCGGTAGGATTTGATGCGGCAAACTCGCGAATTTCAGCCAACTGGCGTTTCAATTCCACCAACTGCTCTTGTACCGCCTCTGGTCCGGTACCGCCCTGAGATGACCGTGAGTTGAGGGAGCCCTCGGTGGTAAGCACGGAGCGTACCGCTGGAGTCAGGTGTTCTGATATATCGGCATATTCCTCGTCGGTCAGATCCCAGAGTTCAACACCACGAGATTCGGCTACCTGAACTGCTTCTCCAGCTAACTCGTGTGCCACACGAAATGGGACACCTTCACGTACAAGCCACTCTGCAATATCGGTAGCCAGAGCAAAGCCCTCTGGCGCAAGTTCAGCCATACGTTCGGTATTGAATTCTAGAGTCGCAATTTGACCTGCGAATGCAGGCAACAAGAGTTCCAGAGTATCCGCAGCGTCAAAGACTGGTTCCTTGTCCTCTTGCAAGTCGCGATTATATGCGAGCGGAAGCGCCTTAAGGGTAGTCATGAGGCCGGTAAAATCTCCGAGGAGTCGGCCTGATTTACCCCTTGCCAGCTCGGCAACGTCTGGATTTTTCTTCTGGGGCATAATTGACGAACCCGTTGAGTAGGCATCGTGCAAGGCAACGAAGTTGACCTCTTTTGTCGCCCAGAAAATAATTTCTTCAGAAATGCGAGACAGATTCACACCGATCATTGCAGCAATCCAAGCAAATTCTGCAAAGACGTCACGTGAGGCTGTGCCGTCAATAGAATTCCATACTGCGTAATCAAAGCCAAGATCATGCGCCACGGGCAACGGATCCAGACCCAGGGACGAGCCCGCAAGTGCTCCTGAGCCATACGGGCTTACAGCCGCCCGGCGATCCCAGTCGATAAAACGTTGGAGGTCACGGAGGAAAGCCCAACCGTGGGCCAGGAGGTGGTGGGATAGCAATACGGGTTGGGCGTGCTGCAGGTGCGTACGTCCAGGCATCGGGGCAAACGGGTGCGCCTCAGCTTGGGCAATAAGTGCATCGACAACATCCACAAGTAGTCCCGCGGCGTTTCGGGCATGATCACGCAAGAACATCCGACCCATCGTGGCGATCTGGTCATTACGTGACCGGCCGGCCCGGAGCTTCCCACCAAGGTTGTCTCCTGCACGTTCAAGTAGTCCACGTTCCAGAGAGCCGTGAACGTCTTCGTCTGACTCTGCTGCAACGTAGGTTCCGTCAAGCACATCGTGTTCAAGTTGGTCTAGAGCAGCGATCATGTCTGTAAGCTCAGTATCAGTGAGCAGACCGGAACGCTTGAGGACACGGGCGTGGGCACGAGACCCCGCAATATCGTAGCGAGCAAGCCTCCAGTCGAAATCTGTAGATTTACTCAGTGCCGCTAGAGAGTCTGCAGGTCCATCTGAAAATCTGCCACCCCAAAGTGACCCCTCGTTCGTGCCATGCGGTTGACTATGAGCCATGTGCTGTTCCCTCTTCTTCTGCGGTTACTCCTAGCCTCAAAACTATCAAAAATCCATCAGGCACATGGACTCCCAACCCCCAGAACACAAAACAGGCCCTTTGCGAGTTCTGATAGGTGCAAACAAGTGTTCGCGCAGATCGCGACCCCGTCCATTCGCGTCACACGCTCAGCACCCAGAGCATTGAGCACCCCGTTGCTGCCTTGAAGGCACTTCGTATCCGAAAATTGTCTAAACTGCATACATGACTGATAAAGAACCGGAACTGTCAGACGAACAGGTCGAATTTCTCAATGCGCTGTTTGACTTCGCCCGAGAGGGGAAAGTACAAGCTTTGTCGTCGGCTATCGATCAAGGTATACCGGTAGATCTCACGAACCACAACGGTGATACATTTTTGATTTTGGCAGCCTACCGTGAACAGGCCGCGGTGGTAGATGCACTCATCGAGCGTCAAGCAGATGTTAACGTATTGAATAGTCGGGGGCAGTCAGCGTTAACGAGTTCAATTTTCATGCAAAACAAAGAGATATCGACAGCCTTGCTCAATGCTGGTGCGGATCCTGATCACGGTCCGCAGTCGGCTCGGGCGACAATAACAGCGATGGGTTTAGAAACGATGGGCAACTTCTTAGCAGCCTATGAGAATCGCCCTGTGACTGGTCCACCCGAAGAACATTAATAAGCAATACATGGGGTGTATGGGCATCACCCGCATCACATCCCCTATACGAGGAGCACTTTTGAATAGAACGATGACGCGACCAACTCGATGGCTTTCACTGACAGGACTGGGAGTCGTCTCCGCTTGGACACTTGCTGCGTGCGGTGGCGGTCCCCCAGAATTGACGGAAATTTCTGAATCGGCACAACAATCCATGGAAGAAGCAGAGTCCCTGTCTTATACTCTGTCAGATCCAGACGGTGTCCATGCAAACGACCTAACTTCCCTGGAATTTGCTGGGCAAACCGATCAGGCAAACTTCGCGATCAATGCGAACACGGCTGATATGGACATGGAGATCTTGGTCGTTGATCAGGAAACTACGTTTATCCGAATGACCTTCACGGATGAAAACATGCAGGCAATGTTTGACGCCGAAGGCATTGAAGAAGGTCAATGGATCCAAACTCCAGAGTCTGAAGTCGCTGATATTGAACAATTTACCGATGAATTTGAAGGGCTCTCAGATCGGACGTTTGCCCTCACCGAGGGACTCACAGAAGAAGACTTGGAAGCAGTAGAAGTTGAAGAAACGGAGCTGGAAGACCAAGCGGTCTATAAATATACTGTTCCTGCCACGGGTGACACGGAAACCGAACTCTATCCTGGAGCGGACACTGTCACATTCTATTTTTCGCAAGATACATCTGAATTAGTCCAGGTCGAGGCCAGTGCAGACGAAAACACGGCCACTCATACATATGGTGACTACGATGCGGTAGATCCGGTAGAAGCTCCACCTGAAGATGAGATCGCCGACCTAGACTGGGAGTTCTAATCTCAAGCGACGTTCACACGGCACACATCTAACGAGGCGCTCGAATACGAGTAGTTCATTCGAGCGCTTTGTTGTTTGTTCTTAGGACCGGGGTTCTTGCTCCGCATAGCGAATGAACTCCGAAGCGACCTCAGAGCCACCGTCGGCAAGTCGGGTGACCACCATGATCGAGTCGTCACCTGCAATACTGCCCAAAACGCTCGCCAATCTCGCATGATCAATTGCCGAAGCCAAAAACTGCGCTGCTCCTGGAGGCGTGCGAAGCACCGCGATGTTACCGGATCCTTCGGCCGACAACAGCAAGTCTCTACACAAGGCAGAAAGTCGTGCACCTGTTGCTTCTGAAGTTTGGACCCCTGCGAGTACAGCAGCACCTGTTTTGTCTTCCGAGGGAACGTGATACACCGTGACGCCGGATTCGGTGCGTATCCTCGTAGCACCGATATCGACTAAATCTCGAGACAGTGTGCCTTGAGTAACTGACACACCACGTCGCTGGAGCGCATCTGCCAATTCCGCTTGAGAACGGATATGTTCGATACTGAGCACGGTCCGAATTTCGTGCTGTCGAGCAGCCTTGGTCAACGGAGTCGTCATAGTTAATGCACTTTGCTCCGAGAGGCTTCTGCATGCGGCAGGACCAACTCTTCGGGAATTTCTGCCAGCCCAGAAGCATATAGTAACCATGCGATCAGAGCCTTCTGAGCATGCAGTCGGTTTTCTGCCTCGTCAAACACTCGCGATTGTGGTCCGTCAATCACTTCGGATGAAACCTCATATTCCCGGTATGCGGGCAAGCAGTGCAAGAATATGGCGTTATCTGCAGCTTGATCCATGGCAGCGCTATCCACCGAGTACGCTTCAAATAATTTCAAGCGTTGTTCAGTTTCGTTTTCCTGCCCCATAGAAATCCAAGTATCAGTCACAACGACATCGGCAGCTTCAAGGGCTTTTTGTGCATCCGTGGTCACCATAATGGTTCCTCCGGTTTCGTGTGCACGCTCTTTAGCAGCCGCGATAATAGCTTCAGAGGGCAAGTAACCTTCCGGACCGGCGATCCGAACATGCATGCCTGCAGTGGCCCCGCCGAGCAGATAGGAATTTGCCATGTTGTTGGCAGCGTCGCCCAGATACGTCATCACAAGTCCCTGGGTAGAACCACAGTGTTCTCGGACAGTTTGCAGGTCAGCGAGCACCTGGCAAGGATGGTAATCATCCGTAAGCGCGTTTATTATGGGAATAGCTGAGTGCTCAGCAAGCTCGTTGATCCCGGATTGTGCATAGGTGCGCCAGATCACGACGGATACCATTCGCTCAAAAACCTTGGCTGAATCATAGATGGATTCTTTGTGCCCAAGTTGGGATTCACCAGGGTTGATAATGAGTGGGTTTCCGCCAAGTTCGGTCAACCCCGCGGCGAAAGAAATTCTCGTACGCGTCGAAGTCTTATCAAACATGACAATTCCGGTCTGTGGACCAGCTAGCGGTTTGAAGGAATAGCGCTGTGCCTTCATTATCTCCGCCAGATCAAGAACTTCAGCTTGTTCGGCTCCGGTGAGGTCGGTATCGACCAGAAAATGGCGTGGTGTTGTTGTCATGGGGACCGCTCCTTATAATTCTGGTCTACAAATTCGCTTCGGCTATAGTTTCAGCAATAATGTTTGGTAGATCGGATAGTAGCGGGTCGACTTGTTCTTTGGTGATGATTAGCGGTGGTGCCAGACGAAGCGTCAGTTCCCCGGTGGCATTGATTATGTAGCCATATTCAAGCGCCTTTCCCACAATTTTCGGCGCGAGTCCGCCCTCGGGAAGCTTCTGCCCTGGGGCCAGCAAGGCATCAGTATCGAGTTCAATGCCTTGCCATAAACCGTAAGCCCGTACGGCCCTGATGCCCGGTAGTTCCCGAAGCTGTTGAGCAAGGTAACTCCCGACTTCACGGACATTGTCCAGAAGTTGCTCGGATTCTATGACGTCTAGCACCGCCAGTGCGGTGGCGGTAGCCAAGGGGTTGCCGCCAAAGGTGGTACCGTGCTGTCCTGCTGTGAAAAGATCGGAGACAGTGTGCCCGAAGGTGACCAACGCTCCGATCGGCATACCGCCACCCAGGCCCTTTGCTAGCGTCATCGCGTCTGGGATGACAGGTGCTTCTGTTCCCGTCAGGTCAGGGTTTTGAAAACCAAACCACGTACCCGTGCGTCCGATCCCGGATTGAATTTCATCAAAAATCAGCAGCACACCGTGGTCATCACAAGCCTGACGTACCTGTGCGAGGTATCCGGGTGGAAAGTTCCGCACACCGGCTTCCCCCTGTACCGGTTCGATCACCACCGCCGCGACACTGTCATCGAGCTCTGCCTGCAGCGCAGAGAAATCTCCGGACGGAACGAATGTCACCCCACCCGGTAGTGGTTCAAAGGGTTCACGGTACGCTTGCTTCCAGGTCAAAGCGAGTGCACCCATGGTGCGGCCGTGAAATGCATTTTCGAACGCGATGATCCTGTTTCTTTTACCGCCGGTCGAATGCCCATACCGTCGCGCTAACTTGAATGCTGCTTCGTTGGCTTCGGTGCCAGAATTTGCGAAAAAGCAGGCGCCGTCGTCGGCACCAGCTAGTTTGATCAGTCGTTCAGCCAGTGCGACTTGTGGTAACGACGTGAACAAGTTTGAGATATGTCCAAGGGTTTGAGCCTGTTCCGTCAGAGCCTGTACCAACGCCGGATGAGCGTGGCCCAACGCATTCACTGCGATACCGGCCAGAAAGTCTGTGTACTGTTTGCCATCGGTGTCCCAAACATACACGCCTTCGCCTTTCACGAGAGCGCGAGCGGGAGTGCCAAACATGTTGGTCATACTCTGTTGGTAGCGGTCCAATACGTTCTGTGACAAGTGGGCTCCTATGGTGTGACTTGGGTACCGACACCGGCGGTGGTAAAGATTTCGAGCAGCATAGAATGCGGTTGACGGCCGTCAACGATGTGGGCTTGGGCCACTCCAGCTTCGACCGCTGATAAGCAGGCACGCATCTTGGGGATCATACCGGATTCAAGGTCATCAAGCATGCCACGAAGTTCGTCAGCACTGATTGCAGTGATCAGCGACGCCGGATCCGGCCAATTTCCGTAGAGACCTTCGACATCGGTGAGTACTACGAGTTTTGCTGCTCCAAGCGCACCGGCGAGTTCTGCTGCAGCGGTATCGGCGTTGACATTAAGAACTTGACCCGTTGGTTGGCCGGTCGCTGCATCAAACTCCGGGGCTACAGACGAGACGACCGGGATGCGTCCGTTATCGATGAGATCGGTGATTGCTTCGGTGTTGACTTTGACGACGTCGCCGACCAGTCCCAGATCCAGGACTTCCCCGTTGACTACATGTTCGGTGCGGTGTGCAACAAATAAATCGGCGTCTTCACCCGACATCCCAACGGCGTAAGTGCCATGGGAATTGATCAGGCCGACAAGCTGGCGGCCAACTTGTCCCGTCAAGACCATGCGAACCACTTCCATGGTTTCTTCAGTGGTGACTCGGAGCCCACCGCGGAATTCGGATTGGATCTCGAGTTTGTCTAACATGGCGTTGATTTGGGGGCCTCCCCCATGGACAACCACGGGATGGATACCGCAGTGGTGCAGGAACACCATGTCTTCCACAAACGCTTCCCGCAACTGGTCGGACACCATAGCGTTGCCGCCATATTTAATGACCATGGTCGTGCCGGCAAATTTTTGAATCCACGGCAGAGCTTCAATAAGGACGGCTGCCTTTTCGGCGGCCTTGGACATATCACGTGGTGTTGTAGTCATGTGACTCTTCTATGAGGAATATTCGGCGTTTTCACGGATGTAGTCATGGGACAAATCATTAGTCCAGACTGTCACGGCGGATTCGCCGGCTTTCAGATAAATATCGACGGTGACTTCACGATTGTCAAAGTTCACCAGATTACGGTCTTCGCCGATTCCAGCATTCCGACACACCATGACGCCGTTGACGGCGACATCAATGGTAGTTGGGTCAAATGCTGCCTCTGTTGTGCCGACAGCCGAGATAATGCGTCCCCAGTTGGGGTCTTTGCCGAACATGGCAGTTTTGAACAGATTTGAACGGGTCACCGCCCGGGCTACATCTTCACCCTCCTGTTCGGTGGCCGCACCGTGGACAGTCACCGCAATGTCCCGAGTCGAGCCCTCAGCGTCGCCGATAATCTGCCGTGCCAATGAAGCACAGACGTGGCGAATCGACTCTTGAAGCTCACCAGCATCTGGCGTCACTCCCGAGGCGCCAGAGGCCATCAAAATGACCGTATCGTTGGTTGACATGCAACCATCTGAATCAGCGCGGTTGAACGTGGTTCGCACTGCTTCAGCCAACAGCTCTTGTGCAACAGTGCCATCGACGACGGCGTCGGTCGTAACCACGGCAAGCATGGTTGCCATGCCCGGTGCAATCATCCCTGCACCCTTGGTCATGCCGCCAACTGAGTAGCCGGTGCCCTGGGCCGATGCGACTTTATGCACGGTGTCGGTCGTCATGATCGCTTTAGCAGCGTCCTCGGATCCCACGGCGCTGAGCGCATCGGCAGCGTTTTTGATGCCTGAAGCAACGTTTTCCATGGGCAGTCGCTCACCGATCAACCCGGTGGAACACACCAGCACATCATCTGCGTCAAGCTCTAAAGCTGCGGCAGTCTGTTCAGCCATGGCCGCTGCATCTTGGTCCCCTGGTATACCGGTACATGCATTTGCGCCACCAGAATTTAACACGACGGCATGAGCCTGTTGGCTCTGAATGGCTGACTGGGACCAGCGCACAGGCGCAGCGGCGATTCGGTTGGTAGTAAATACCCCGGCGGCATCAAATCGCGGACCATTATTCACAACGAGGGCTACATCAAGTCCGCCAGAGTCTTTGAGTCCGGCGGCGACCCCGGAAGCTAAAAAACCTGCTGGTTGGGTAATACTCACGGGGCTACTCCTTGTGCGGTGAGTCCTGTTCCTTCTGGGAAACCAAGCGCGACGTTCATGGATTGGACCGCGCCTCCGGCGGTACCTTTGGTCAAGTTATCTACAGCAACCACCACAACCACACGGCCCGAGGACTCGTCAACCGCGAGCTGCATGACGACGTGATTCGAACCCAACACGGATTTTGTGGATGGCCACTGACCTTCAGGAAGCAAATGCACAAACTGTTCATCCTGATACGCATTTTCCCAGGCGGCTCGAATTTCTGGAACGGATACACCAGGTTTGAACTTGGCAGTGGCCGTGGTCAAGATTCCCCGCGGCATTGGTGCCAGCGTTGGAGTAAACGACAGACTGACTTCTTCACCAGCTGCCCAAGACAAGCCCTGAATAATTTCCGGAGTGTGGCGGTGCATACCACCAACGCCGTAAGGGCTCATATTTCCCATTGCTTCGGAACCAAGCAAGTGCGGTTTCAGCGACTTTCCCGCACCAGAAGTACCCGAGGCTGCAACAATGACGACATCGTCAGCTCCTAAAACACCGGCGTCAAACCCCGGGGCCAGGCCAAGTAAGGAGCCAGTGGGATAGCAACCGGGGACAGCGATACGCTGAGCACCCACGAGTTTCTCGCGACGACCCGGCAGTTCTGGCAGGCCATATGGCCAGGTGCCTGCGTGTGGTGAACCATAAAACTTTTCCCACATTGGGGTCGATTCCAGGCGATGGTCCGCGCCGGCGTCAATAACCAACGTATCGGCGGATAGGTTTGCTGCGATGTCTGCAGATGCACCGTGGGGCAACGCAAGGAACACGACGTCGTGGCCTCGCAGCACTTCGACGTCGGTAGGTTCAAGTACTCGGTCAGCGAGTGCATGCAAATGGGGCTGGAGCCCACCGAGTTTTTGACCAGCATTGGAATGGGCGGTAATCGAGCCAATTTCTACTTCCGGATGCGAGGCCAACAAGCGAAGGACCTCGCCACCGGCATAGCCACTGGCTCCTGAAACAGCTACACGAAGAGTCATATATCCACCCTAACACTAAATTATGCAGTATCTCTAATAATTATGCAGCAGTGCAGCTCTGGCGATGCACTCTCGTGGAATGTAGCGTAGCAATATGACGCAAACTCCTGTTGAAATTCCTGAAACTATGCACGCCGCTGTCGTGACTGAAGCTGGCGGACCCGAGAAATTCACGTGGCGTAAGACTCAGGTTCCTACACCACGGTCAGGTCAGGTCTTAGTTGAGACTGCTGCTACCGGGTTGAACTTCATTGAAACGTATCAACGATCTGGTCTTTACGACGTCGAATATCCATTCATTCCTGGTAGCGAAGCCTCCGGAACCGTAGTTGCTTTGGGCAACGGTGTGGACAGCGTTGCGGTTGGCGATCGTGTAGCGACTGCTTCTGCTAGTGCAACGTATGCAGAATTCTTCGTGGCACCGGCCAATAAACTCCTACCTGTACCCGACTCAATAGATCTGATAGAAGCAGCGGCCATCCCACTGCAAGGAATGACCGCGCACTATCTCTGTCGTTCCACTTTTGAAGTTTCGGAGGGCCACAATGTGTTCCTCACCGCTGGCGCCGGCGGGGTCGGACAGTTGCTGACTCAGATGTGCAAACATTTAGGTGCCAACGTTTACACCGTGGTGTCAACGGAGCAGAAACGCAAACTCGCATTAGAAGCCGGCGCGGATGAGGTCTTTGATTACGCGTCCTTTGGCAGCAAACTACAAGAGGTCACAAACGGCGTGGGCGTAGACGTTGCCTTTGACGCCGTAGGTGCTGACACATTTGATACGACCTTATCGTCAGTTCGTGTCCGCGGTATGGCCGTGCTCTTTGGCGCAGCTTCTGGACCCGTTCCCCCGTTGGATCTACAACGTCTCAACGCCGAAGGAGCGCTTTTCACGACCCGTCCGAGTTTGGCGCACTATACGAGGACCGGTGAGGAAATCGCCTGGCGGGCAGGCGAAATCTTCGGTTGGCTCTCGGAGGGTGTTCTGAAACTGAGTGTGGATCAGCGCTTTGACCTCTCCGACGCCGCTAATGCCCACCGGGCATTAGAATCTCGCGCGACCACTGGTAAAACCGTACTCGTTCCGTAACGTCCTGGATCAAACCGTTAAGTGGCTGGCCCCGTTGGAAGTTCGTCCAACGGGGCCAGCCAGTTCATAACGTTTCCTAGAACAACGACAACACAGTACTACCGATGAGTCCGACGACAACCAGTAGGGAAATCAGCGTCGTCGCAAATTGCCGCCGCCGACGACGAGACCGATCATAATGGTCTTCCGGGACCGGATCATGCAACTCCCAAGGTTGTGTCACCGTAATGCTGCTCCATGTACTGCTTCTGCTGCGTTGATAGCTGTCAGACGTGCCTCAGAAGCTTCATCCGCCGTCAGAGTACGGTCAGCCGCGCGAAAGCGTAGGTTGAATGCCAAAGACTTCTTGCCATCTCCAATGCTCGTACCGGTATAGACATCAAAGAGCATGATGTCTTCCAATAACTCACCTGCTGCTGCCCGCATGGTTTCTTGCACATCAGCTGCTACAACGGCAGCGTCAACCACCAGTGCGACATCCTGATACGTGGCAGGATAACTGGCGACTGGCTTAGCTTCTACCACGTCGGGCCCCGCCGCGATGAGCGCGTCCAAATCGAGTTCGAGTGCTGCAGTGCGTACCGGCAAGTCCCAGGCATCAATGAGCTTGGGCAACAGTTCGCCTGCATAGCCGATGACCCGGTCCGAAATAACAAGCTCGGCGTTGCGGCCGGGGTGAAACGCTTGATGTTTACCCTGACGCACGGTCAGTTCCACACCGACGACGTCGGCGATATCTAATGCGGTAGCAATCGGGTCCTGCCAGTCGTACATCCGAGGCGTGTGATCGGGTCCAGGATGGGAGTTGTGACCAGCAAAGACCGCTGCTATCCGATGCGGCTGGGCCGGTATGCCGGCCTCTATCTCGGCTAGAACCTCATCGGTTGGTTTCGCTCCCAACGGGGGAATGTGTGGTGAGCCAATCCGGTCACCCGGCAGAAATACCAGACCAGATTCGTACAGTGCGACGTCACGGAATCCCCGTGCTACGTTGCGACGTAAGGTTTCGAGTAGTCCGGGAAGGATCGTCGTGCGCAACAAACCAAATTCAGATGATATTGGATTGGCCAGCTGAACCATCCGCTGTTTTTGTCCTTCAGACTCATCTGCGCAACCAAACTTCTGGTTCTGTTCGACCGTGACAAACGGATACGACAGCGTCTCGATCAGCCCGGAGGCTGCTAACGCGTTAGCTACCTGGCGCCGCAACCGTTGGCGTTTGGTCAGGCCCCGCCCCGGCGGAGGGACCGGCAAGGTTGCTGGGATATGGGCGTACCCAACCAAACGAGCAACTTCTTCCACCAAATCTTCAGCAATTTCAATGTCGAGTCGCCACGACGGCGGGGTAACATCGAAGATCGTTGTCCCGTCACTATCATCACGTTGCTGCGTCACATACGCGCCTAGCTGGACCAACACATCACTGATTTGTCCTTCGCTGTAGTCGTACCCGACAACCTTGGAAGGATAGTCAGCACGAAGACGCACGGGGTGAATAACAGGGGCCTCTCCGATATCTGTCACACCGGGGTTAATGCTACCTCCGGCAAGCTCGACCAGAAGTTCGGCAGCACGCTGTGCCGCTCTATCTGCGATATGCCAGTCCACGCCACGAGTGTTGCGCTTTGAGGCTTCCGATGGCAACCGATGACGACGCTGGCTTCGCGAAATAGAAACCGGATCAAAATTTGCGGATTCAATAAGAATCGATGTGGTGTTGTCGCCAATCTCTGTGGCGAGTCCACCCATAACACCAGCTATCCCGATCGCACCGGTGTCGTCAGCAATGAGTAAATCCTCGTTGTGCAGTTTTCGAGTCTTGCCGTCCAGCGTCTTCAGCGTCTCATCCGCTGTAGCACGGCGCACAACGATCGGCCCGGTAAGTTGTTCAGCATCGTAAAAATGCAGCGGTTGGCCTAGTTCCAGCATGACGTAGTTCGAGATATCTACGGGCAAGTTCAACGGTCGGATACCTGCCAAGCGTAGTCGAGCAACCATCCACCGAGGTGTGAGCGCCGTCGGATCAACATGATCGACCCTTCGTGCCACAAACCGAGAAGCGCCAGGAACTCCATGAATAGGTGCCTGATCTTCAAATCGGACCGGCCAGCCGTGCTCATTGGCGGCCGGCACTTCAATAGCCGTTACTGGGTCTGTGAACTCGGTGCCCGTAGCCAAGCCGTATTCGCGCGCCACCCCGCGCACTGAAAGCACATAGCCGCGGTCGGGAGTCACGTTAATTTCTGCTGCTTCATCGTCAAGGTGCAACAGCGCTCGGACATCAGTACCTACTTCAGGATCCAGTCCCCAGTCGGAAAGGAGTATGATCCCGTCGTGACCATCGCCCAAACCGAGCTCGGCTTCCGATGCGATCATCCCTGCGGAGGTGTGCCCGTAAGTGTTTCGCGCAGAGATAGCAAAACTTCCAGGTAAGACTGCACCGGGTAGCGCAACAACGACTTTGTCGCCAACTTCAAAGTTATGAGCGCCGCACACGATGCCTTGAACACCTGAGGGTTCAATGCCTGGGCCTTCAAGCTTCTGTGTTGCTCCGTCAGGGACAACTTGAACATGCGTCCAGTTGATCGTCTTGCCGTTGGAGTGTTCTTCCGGCACCTTTTCTAATACTTTGCCCACAACAATGGGACCGGTGAGATCAAAGCCGTGAACGTCTTCTTCTTCTAAACCAACAGTCACCAGATCCGCCATCAGATCTTCGGCAGTGGCATCGGCTGGAAGTTGCGTGTACTCGCGCAACCAAGATAACGGGATACGCATGCTCGGTCTATATCTCCATTCCAAATTGCGACGAGAAACGTACGTCGCCTTCAATCATGTCGTGCATATCGGTTACACCGTTGCGGAACATCAGAGTTCGTTCAACACCCATGCCAAACGCAAAACCTGAATACACATTTGGGTCAATTCCTGCTGCACGCAAGACTTGTGGGTGCACCATGCCGCAGCCTCCCCATTCAATCCATTGTGGACCACCTTTGGCGTGGGGATACCAAACATCAAGTTCGGCCGAGGGCTCCGTGAAAGGAAAAAAGTTTGGCCGCAATCGTATGGCGGCTGCTGAACCGAACATGGAAGTCGCAAAGTATTCTAACGTGCCGCGTAAGTCGGCCATGGTCAGGCCTTTGTCAACTGCTAGTCCTTCGAACTGATGGAACACTGGCGTGTGCGTGGCATCGAGTTCGTCGGTTCGGAAAGTTTTACCAGGAGCAAGAATGTAGGTTGGTGCACCACGCTCCAACATCGCGCGGATCTGTACCGGAGACGTGTGAGTCCGCAACAACAAATGGGCGTCAGCAGGTTCAATAAAAAAGGTGTCCTGCATTTCTCTAGCTGGATGGTCTGGTTCAAAGTTCAACGCGTCAAAGTTGTACCATTCGGATTCCAATTCGGGACCTTCAGCGATTTCCCACCCCATTCCGATAAAAATATCGGAGGCACGTTCCTGTAATAGCTCCAGCGGGTGACGAGCCCCATGACGGCGACGACGTACTATGGTCGTCACATCGACGGTTTCCTCCACGAGCATGCGGGCGTCGTGTTCTGCCTGTAGTTGCTGCTGTCGAGTTGCGAGCGCGGTGTTCATTCTGCCGCGGGCTTGGCCCATACGCTTACCGGCATCGGCTTTTTCGGTTTTATCCAGCTTTCCGATGAGCCTGTTCGCTAGGGTCAATGGTGCATTATCACCGGTATGGGCGATTCGTGCCGCTTTGAGCTCGTCCAGAGTACTGGCTTGCTCAAAGGCTGCGATAGCCGCCTCTACCGCCTGATTAACGGCCACTTCGTCGGCCGGTGAAACCTCCGGTGGGAGGTTCGAAGTATCGGTCATATGGTTCCACGCCTTTAGTTCTCAAACCAAGTGTTCACTTGTGGGGTCAAAACAATCAGGTTTCGACCCCATTTAGTCTAAGACGTGGAGTGGACAACTCCGAAGTATTGCCAACGTGCGTCACGCAGGCCAAACACCCACGGATAGCAGCACGCTCATCGCGAGGCCGATTGGGTCAAGGAAGTGCGGTAATCGTCGATGACTCCACCTTGTTGCAGTAATGTCACTGACGCTTCTCGCATTTCGACTTTACGAACTTTACCCGTGACCGTAGTCGGGAAGTCATCGACAACATGGACGTAGCGAGGAATTTTATATTTCGCTAGCGAGCCGAGCGAAAACTCTCGCAGACCTTCGGCTGTCAGTCGAGGTGCGCCCTTACGCAACTGCACCCATGCCATGAGCTCTTCGCCATAACGTTCATCAGGAACACCGGTGACCTGGGCGTCTAAAATATCCGGGTGGGTGTAAAGGAACTCTTCGATCTCGCGCGGATAGATATTCTCCCCGCCGCGAATGACCATATCTTTCATCCGACCTGTCACCTGGACATAACCTTGTTCATCCATCTGTGCGATGTCACAGGTGCGCATCCAGCCGTCCTTGCCAAGGACCTCATCAGTTTTCTCCTGCTGGTTCCAATAGCCCTGCATGACGAGGGACCCACGGGTACACAGCTCACCGGAAGTATTCGTCGGCTGCGTTTCGCCGGTAGCCGGATCAATGATTTTGATTTCGGCATGCGGATTCGGCCTGCCCACGGTTGAGACACGTAGTTTGAGTTCGTCATCGACACGAGTCTGCATGGAGACTGGTGAAGTCTCCGTCATGCCGTAGCATATGGTGACTTCGTCCATGTTCATAGTGTGTATGACCTTGCGCATCACTTCGTCTGGGCATGGCGAACCGGCCATAATGCCAGTCCGAAGACTCGACAAGTCAAAGTCCGAAAAGTTGTCTAGCGCTAGTTCTGCGATAAACATCGTTGGCACCCCGTAGAGCGAAGTGCACTGATATTTTTCAACGGTGGCCAACGTTTGTTCGGCGCTAAAATTCTGGGCTGGAAGGACCATCGCAGCACCGTGTGTGGTCGCTGCAAGGTTTCCCATGACCATGCCGAAGCAATGATAGTACGGTACGGGAATGCAAATACGGTCTTGGGCCGTATACCGGTTGATCTCACCAACAAAAAAACCGTTGTTGAGAATATTGCGATGCGATAATGTCGCGCCTTTCGGGAAACCGGTGGTGCCCGAGGTGTACTGAATGTTGATGGGATCAGTGTTGGTCAGCGTAGCTTGAATCGCGTCCAGAGCCGCATCATCTGGTTCAACATCAAAGACGTCGTCCCACGTAGCATCATTCATGATGATCACCCTGTCCAGAGCGCCCAGCTCATCCTCCGCACGCTGGATGAGCTTCGGGTAATTTGAGGTTGGCACAGCCTCGGACGCGATGAGGGTGGTAATACCGGCTTGTTGCAATACGTAGTTGAGCTCGTGCTGACGGTAGGCCGGATTGATATTCACCATGATGGCGCCCAACTCTGCGGTCGCGTATTGCACCATGGCCCATTCCCAACGGTTCAATGCCCAGATACCGACCCGCTCCCCGGTGACGACTCCAGCACGATGTAAACCGGTAGCAAGACTTCGCACGTCGCAATAAAACTGCTTATAGTTCCACTGCCGGTCCGCGGCTGCATCAATGAGAGCAATATTGTCGGGGTATTTAGCCGCAGTATGTGCGAGATTGACGGAAATCGTCTCCTCGATCAACGGCACATCGGTGGGACCTGCGGCGTAAGAGTGCCTCAGTTGTTCTGTCATAACCACTTTTTCCTCGGGGCCTGTTTGTCTCGACCATCAATCTAACAAACTGTGAACCACGTCACCAGGGCGTCTGATCGAGGCATTATTTTGGGGCAGCATAAATGGAATCCATAGCCATTTGCGGCAGCATCTCTTTGAGATACGCCAGAAAATTGCCGGTCTGCTGACGCTTTGCCAACCCTCTAAACGAATGACCAGTCGAGTTGATCAGACCAAACACTGCGTGCGCCCGGACAAGTCGCTGCTCCGCCGTCTCGGTCGGGTGAATATCATTCATAGCACGAACCCAGATGTCGATGTACTCACGCTGAGTTCTTCTAATCTCGCGCTGCTGCCGAGCCTCCACTGCCGCCAGATCACGATCCTGAACCCGGATAACGTCGGGCGAGGTCAGAGCGAAACCCGTCTGCAACTCGACCAATTGCCACAACCGCTGACAAACGTCAGAATACTTCGCTTCGATCGCCCTGCCAGACAACAGCAAGTTATAGCCGGCCTGCCCAATCAGCGCGCCGAGCATATCCTGCTTGGACTCGAAGTGTCGGTAGATGGCCTGGCCCGTCACGCCGACTTCAGCTCCGATTTCATCGAGTGACACCGATGCAAATCCCCGCGCAGCAAAGAGCCGACCCGCGGCAGCCAGGAGTTGCCCTCGGCGCTTTTCCTTCTCGCGTTGCCGTTGCGTTTTAGCCTCACCACGGTCGGTGTTTATCTCAGTACTAGACAAATGCAATCTCCATCACTATTCTAAATTTCAGTTAGTCGCCATAAACTGAAACTTATACTGCATCCATTCTGTCAGGAGAAGAATGC
>DHCFI07803__coassemble_1447_pt1 | contig 17992 bp, 11 predicted proteins | sample DHCFI07803__metabat2_high_PE_025 | metagenome-assembled genome bin DHCFI07803
CTGCGCGGCAGGATCATTGGAAAAGCATCTCCCGGTATCCATAGCTCTTCAAGACGTTTTGCAAGGCCAACGACTGGAACATCATCAATGCCTAAGTTCAGTAGGGCTTGCTGGGCAGCATTTACCTGCGCCAGTCCCCCATCAACCACTACAAGTGACGGTGGATAGGAGAACTTCTTGGGTTCCTCGGTGTTTTCCTCTTCTGTCGACAATTCTCCGGAGTGCATCTCTGGCGCTTCGGATTGTTCTTTCAGAAAGTTCTTGAACCTGCGGCTCAGCACATCGTCCATGGCAGCAGTGTCGTCGCGGGCGGCGTCGCCGGTAACGTTGAATTTCCGGTAGTCACGTTTTTTGGGCAAACCATCTTCAAATACGACCATGGAACCCACCACATTGGTGCCTTGTACATGCGAAATATCGTAAGCTTCAATTCGCAGTAGGGGTTGATCGAATTCAAGCGCTTCTTGTAGCTCACGCAGGGCAGCTGAACGGGCTGTGATATCTCCGGAACGACGCGACTTATGTAGTCGCAGAGCCCCGTCGGCATTGTCTTGAACAGTGTCAAGAAGTTGACTTTTTGTGCCTCGTTGCGGAACACGTAAGTCTACTTTGGCGCCACGTCGCTGAGTCATCCAGGTTTCAACTTGTTCGGGATTCTCGGGCAAGACTGGGACCAACACTTCCCGGGGTATGCGTTCGGTGTCTTCCATATCGCCGTATATTTGTAGCAGGAGCTGTTCAACGAGTTGTGGTTCGGTGGTGTCTTCGACTTTTTCAACAACCCAACCACGTTGTCCACGAATTCTGCCATCACGAACGTGAAAGACTTGAAACGCGGCTTCCAGCTCGTCTTCAGCAAAAGCGAAAATATCGGCCTCGGTGCTCTCTGGGAGTACAACAGCATTGCGTTCGAAAACTTTCTTCAAGGCTTCGATGTCGTCACGATACCGGGCAGCGTCTTCGTATCGTAGATCAGCAACAGCTGCTTGCATCTGCTGTTCAAGCTCGCGCAAGTACGGTCTCACATCGCCGTTCATGAAAGCGACGAAGTCTTCGGCCAGCGCGTAGTGGTCTTCCTGAGATATCCGATTCACACAGGGTGCGGCACACTTATCGATGTACCCCATCAAGCAGGGGCGATCCGCTAGCTGTGCCCGACGAAAAACCCCGGCTGAGCATGTTCGTACTGGAAAGACCCGCAACATGCGATCCACTGTTTCGCGGATTGCTTTTGCGGGATGAAATGGCCCGAAGTATTTCACTCCTTTTCGGCGGTCACCTCGCATGACCATGACCCGTGGAAATTTTTCATTCATGGTGACGACAAGGTACGGATACGACTTATCGTCCCGGTACATAATGTTGTACCGTGGTGTGAACTCTTTTATCCAGGTGTACTCCAGCTGGATTGCCTCCTGTTCGGAAGCAACGGTGGTCCACTCAACGGCTACCGCTGCGTGCACCATAGTGCGCGTTTTCGGCGGCAACGTGTTGGGACGTACGAAATATGAGCTCAGACGCGAGCGGACGTTATTAGCTTTGCCCACATAAATGATGCGACCGTGTGGGTCCTTAAACCGGTAGACACCCGGATCCGTGGGAATGTCTGATGTTTTAGGCCGGTAGGAGGCTGGATCAGCCAAAGGTTTCGGGTCTCCTTGCGTTGTTAGGAGGCCGTTTCGTCTGGCCTCTTATTGTATTCGTCGACGCGTTGTTGGCCGGTGAGCTCGGCAATTTTTTCCATAATATGATCGGTGGTTTTACGTCGTATTTGCAACCCATGCTTCGGGCCAAGATGTTCGACCTCAATGGGTTCTCCAACTCGGATTGCAAATTTTCGAGGTAGTATAACATTTTTGCCGGGGGGCTGTAGTTCATCAGTGCCGATCAAACCGACCGGGATCACTGGAGCACCGGTTGTTAGGGCCAGCCACCCCACTCCCGTGCGACCTCGGTAGAGGCGACCATCTCTGGATCTGGTGCCCTCTGGGTAAATTCCTACGCCGTCACCATTTCCAATAAAATCAACGAGTTGCCTCAATGCCGTGACCGACGCGGAATGATCACCACGCTCAACCGGAATAGATCCAACGGAGTCGAAGAATCCCCGCATAATCTTGCCCTTCAGGCCCTTCTGGGTCCAATAATCTGCTTTGGCGAAGAAACGTACCTGACGGGGCAACAGGGACTGGATAATCACAGAATCCAAAAACGACAAGTGGTTACTCGCTACGATAAACCCGCCGGATGCTGGGACGTGTTCAAAACCTGATGTTTCCGGGCGTGCCCCGACACGAAGTAGTGTACGCACACTGGTGCGCACAATCCCAGTTTCGCCGATTGCCATTCTGACCCTCCCTGCCCAATATGGGCAGTGTTATTGCGTATGGACTCATTGATTCTACAACGTTATGTATGCAATACATCCGCTAAGAATCTACCGGTGTGACTTCTTGGAACTTTGGAAACCTGTTCGGGTGTTCCGGTCGCGACAATTTCACCGCCGCCAGAGCCTCCTTCTGGTCCGAGATCAATGACCCAGTCGGCTGATTTGATGACATCCAAGTTGTGCTCGATCGTGATGACGGTGTTGCCTTTTTCAACGAGTCGGTTCAATACCACTAACAGTTTCCGGATGTCTTCGAAGTGCAGGCCAGTAGTGGGTTCGTCCAGTACGTAGACAGATTTACCCGTGGCACGACGTTGGAGTTCCGTAGCAAGTTTGACACGTTGGGCCTCACCACCTGAAAGTGTGGTGGCAGGTTGACCCAGTCGTACATAGCCGAGACCAACGTCGACGAGGGTGTTCAGGTGGCGAGCGATGCGCTGATACGGAGCGAAGAACTCGGCTGCTTCTTCAATAGGCATGTTCAAAACTTCTGAAATATTCTTGCCTTTGTATTCCACTTCTAAAGTTTCTCGATTGTACCGAGCGCCATGGCAAACTTCACATTGAACATACACATCGGGCAGGAAGTTCATTTCGATCTTCAAAGTACCGTCGCCCGAACAGGCTTCACAACGTCCACCTTTAACATTGAAGGAGAATCGACCGGGTTTATACCCGCGCACTTTGGCTTCCTGGGTATCAGCGAAAAGGTTCCGCACATGATCGAAGACTCCCGTATAAGTAGCAGCATTGGAACGCGGCGTCCGACCAATCGGCGACTGATCAACGTGTACGACTTTATCCAGTTGATCCAGACCATTTATGCGACGGTGCCGTCCAGGGACATGTCGAGCGCCGTTGAGCTCATTGGCCAGTACTTTGTACAGGATCTCATTGACGAGGGTCGATTTCCCTGAACCTGAAACTCCTGTAATGGCAGTGAAGACGCCCAACGGAAACTTGGCCGATACATTTTTTAGGTTATTTTCGCGCGCCCCAACAACTTCAATCTGACGGTCTGAATCCACTGGACGTCGCTTGGGCGGAATGACGATTTCTTTGCGACCCGCAAGATAGTCGCCGGTCAGCGAATCAGTATTGTCTTTGAGACCTTCCAACGAGCCAGAATGTACAATGTGGCCACCCTTTTCGCCGGCCGCTGGACCAATATCTACTATCCAATCGGCTTCGCCTATGGTTTCCTCATCGTGCTCTACGACGATCAGCGTGTTGCCCAAATCGCGGAGGCGCAACAGGGTCTCGATAAGACGACGATTATCGCGCTGGTGCAGTCCAATCGATGGTTCATCGAGTACATACAACACCCCAACAAGTCCCGAGCCAATTTGGGTTGCTAATCGAATACGCTGTGCTTCCCCACCGGATAAGGTTCCGGCTGGTCGCTCTAGGTTAAGATAGTCAAGGCCCACGTCAAGCAAGAACTTCAAGCGCGCATTAATCTCAATGAGGACTTGGTCAGCAATCTTGGCGTCTCGTGCTGAGAGTTCAAGTTGGTCCATGAACTCGATCGAGTCTTCCATCGGCATATGAGAGACCTCAGCAATTGATTTGCCACCGACGAGCACGGATAACGAGGTGGGGTTGAGTCGCGCTCCCCCACACGCTGGACATGCGACTTCGCGCATATATGACTGATATCGATCACGAGCTTGGTCAGTTTCGGCTTCATCATATTTACGCTTGACATAGTCGATGACGCCTTCAAAGCCGGTGGTGTACCGCCGTTCGCGTCCCCACCGGTTTCGGTACGAGACTTTTACTTTGAAGTCTTTACCGTGCAGGAGTGCTTTCTTCGCCGTCTTGGACAGCTCTTTGAATGGCGTATCCATGGAGAAACCGACTTCGTCGGCGAGTCCCGACACCAAGCGCTGCCAGTATTCCCGGGTGCGTTTACCGATATCCCACGGAGAAATTGCACCTTCGGCAAGCGTTAGGTCCGGGTCAGGAATGATCAGTTCCTCATCAACCTGTAGCTGCGAACCGATACCGGTACAGGTTGTGCATGCACCAAACGGGTTATTAAAGGAAAAGGACCGCGGTTCAATCTCGTCAATATTGAGAATATGCCCATTGGGACAGGAGAGTTTCTCGGAAAAGGACCGGAACTTTGCTCGTCCCTCTTCATCGACAGCTTCCCAGTCACCCGTATTCCGTGTATCAGGGCTGAGCTGTGCGTCAATATCGACGAAGTCCACCACCACAACGCCCTCTGCGAGCTGCAATGATGTTTCGACCGAGTCAGTCAGGCGCTGACGGATACCATCACGAATAACCAGCCGGTCAACGACTACAGCGATGTTGTGTTTGACTTGCCTTTCGAGTGCTGGTGGGTCAGCAAGTTGAATCTGTTCGCCGTCGACAATAGCTCGCGAGAACCCCTGGGCCGAGAGATTCGCAAAAAGATCAACGAACTCGCCCTTGCGACCTCGCACGACCGGAGCAAGCACCTGGAAACGGGTCCGCTCTTCGAGTTCAAGCAGTTGGTCCACGATATGTTGAGGTGTCTGCTGTGAGGCAGGTTCACCACATTCTGGACAGTGTGGCACACCGATACGAGCCCACAGCAGCCGCATATAGTCGTGAATTTCGGTGATTGTGCCGACGGTGGAGCGCGGGTTTTTCGACGTCGATTTTTGATCAATTGAGACTGCCGGTGACAGCCCTTCGATGAAATCAACCGATGGCTTATCGACGCGGCCCAAAAACATCCGTGCATATGACGACAGCGACTCAATATAACGCCGCTGACCTTCGGCAAATATGGTGTCAAATGCTAGCGAGGACTTACCTGAACCAGACAGGCCCGTGAAGACGATAAAAGCGTCACGGGGAATGTTGAGGTTCACATTTTTTAGGTTGTGTTCACGAGCCCCCTGGACCACAATCCGGTCGGGTTCGTGCTCGCCCGCCGTAGCGTTAGCTTGCTCCCGTTGGGATACCAGACTGTTGGAGTGTTGCTGGCTGGATGCGCCGTCAACGTTATGTGTAGTGGTCAAGTACGTGATCCCTCGAGTCCTGAATGACAGTAGAAAACTAGACTTCCAGGATAGAACACTTCTTGGTCTAACACGGATTGTGGCCGACCTAGAGGTCCGACTCTTCGCGCAAAGCTAAGCATTGCTCAAAAGGGACACCATTCGCAACGACGCGCGTGAAGGTGTAAATTAGCGGTCATGTCCAAAACGTCTCCAACTATCGGCTCCATCAAGCTCTTGCATGACCTGCCTCAGGTCACGATCCGAACCCGTTCGGTTTCTGAGATGAACAATAACGTGTACCTGATTACTTCAAAGACCACCGGCTCCCAGGTGTTGATCGATGCAGCAGACGAACCTGATGCGATCATGGAGCTGTTGGCATCTGCAGCAGCCGATACACCGTGTGACCTCGACTTAGTTTCTCTGATCACCACGCATGAACACTGGGACCACATTCGAGCGCTAGCTGAGATTGTAGATCGGACAAAGGTGCCCACCTCCGCCGGTGCTCCAGACGCCGAAGCAATTCACGAGGCCACCGGTGTTGCCGCCAAAGTACATCTGAAGCACGGTGACAAGGCCCAGTTCCCCGGGATCGAATTAGACGTCATTGGATTGCGCGGCCACACCCCCGGATCAGTCGCGTTGGTCTATGTGCCCAATGGTGATGAGCCCACCATAATTTTCTCCGGTGATTCGTTATTTCCAGGGGGCGTAGGCAATACTTGGAACGATCCAGAGCGCTTTGCTTCTCTTATTAACGACGTTTCACAACGTATTTTTGAAAAGTACGACGACGATACCGTAGTGCTGCCCGGACATGGCGATTCTACGGTGCTCGGCGTCGAACGACCACATGTCGATACATGGCGCGAGCGCGGTTGGTAACGGCTGTATCGGCGACGTTCTGAACCGGCTAACTTCCAGTCTCGAAGTGGTTGCCCAGTTAGGGCACCCACTAGATGAAGTAATCCAGTTCCTTATGGCCAACAACAAAAATTCGTCGGAATGGGTAAACGGTGACTTCTTGACCATCCGGGCCGATATACGGCGGATAGGCGTCTAACATTTCAGCTTTATAGCGGGCTACAAATGCGTCGTGCAGGGTAGTGCCCTGTTCCGCGTCGTACTCCGTTAGCTTCTGCAAGACAGGGCGTAGTGCCGCTCCTTTGACCCAGTCAAACACTGGATCCGGGCCGGTAAGCACCTGGTGATACGTGGATTCCCAAACATTGGGACGGAAGCTGTGTTCTAACAGCATGTGAGTGTAGTCCTCAACCGAATGCACCGTTTCGCCGGTGTACGCTGCATCTGCGGCGACTGAAAATTTTTCTTCGCTGGCAAGTTCACCGATAAACTGGTGGGAGCGCGCAACACTATTTCCTGGCACTTGCATCGCAAACCACGCGCCTGGTTTCAACGTCTTCAACCAGTCACTGATGATGTCTATATGGTTGGGAATCCATTGGAACATCGCATTGGACACAATGACGTCGGTCTCGGCAGGAGGTTGCCAGGTGGCCGCATTCTGTTGAGCAAACGAAACGTTCACATATTGTGTGTTGTTCGCCGCTGTTACCAGGCTCCGAGCGTCATCGATCATCTCAGCAGAAGCATCGAAACCTGTGATACGAGCTTCTGGCCAACGGTTCGCCAGCGTCACCGTCATGTTTCCTGGACCACAACCAATGTCGTAGACCTGTTTCGGTGCGTTAAGTTGGATCGCATTGGTTAGGTCGACGAAGGGCCGCGCGCGATGGCCGGCGAAATGGGCATATTGGGCGGGATCCCATACGAAGTTTTTCATGGTCTTAGCCTAAACTGGTTGAGTCCAGGTGACATGTCTGAGCGTTATGAATCGCAATGTTGGCAAATGCTGCCAGATGTTGGGGGCGTACTAGGATGTATTAGGTGCAACTGACTGATTACATTCCTGACCCTGACCGCTGCGAAGACATTGAAGCGGTACTGCTCTACGATCGCTTCGTTGAATGGACCAGCGACGGCGGCATTCAACTGTATCCTGCCCAGGACAAGGCCATCACTGAATTAGTGGATGGCAAAAATGTCATTATGGCGACTCCCACCGGTTCAGGAAAATCGATGGTGGCGCTTGCAGCTCACTTTTATGCGTTGGCCCACGGACAGACCACGTACTACACCGCCCCCATTAAAGCATTAGTGTCGGAGAAGTTTTTTGATCTGATCGAGATCTTCGGCGCCGAGAACGTCGGTATGGTTACCGGTGATTCAGCTATCAATCCAGACGCCTCGATCATATGTTGCACCGCAGAGATTCTCGCGATCCATGCGCTCCGTGAGGGCTCTGGGCTCGATATCGGCCCAGTGGTTATGGATGAATTCCACTACTATGCGGACCCGCAACGGGGTTGGGCTTGGCAAGTGCCCCTGTTGGAGTTGCCACAGGCCCAGTTTGTGTTGATGTCGGCAACCTTGGGCGACACATCCCAATTTGAAACATCGATTACCGAACGAACAGGTCGCGAGACCGTCACCGTATCGTCTGCCACCCGACCGATTCCGTTACACTTTGAGTACTCCGAAATTCCTGTGCAGCAGCAGATCGAGACCTTAGTGGAATCACAGCTTTCACCGATCTATATCGTGCACTTCTCACAGCTAGATGCTGTGGAACAGGCTTCGAATCTGTCATCACTTTCAATAACATCACGAGACGAAAAAGCTCGCATTGCTGCAATCCTTGAAGACTTCCGCTTTACATCTGGGTTCGGAAAAAAGCTGAACCGCCTGATTCGTCAAGGCATCGGCGTCCACCATGCGGGTATGCTGCCCAAGTATCGTCGCCTGGTAGAACGACTTGCTCAGGACGGATTACTCAAGGTCATTTCAGGCACTGACACTCTCGGGGTGGGCATCAACGTGCCGATCCGAACTGTATTGCTTACCGGATTATCCAAATTTGATGGCACACGCCAGCGTCATCTCAACGCCCGTGAATTTCATCAGATTGCCGGTCGTGCTGGTCGCGCCGGCTTTGATACGGCTGGCACCGTTGTGGTGCAAGCTCCAGAGCACGTCATCGAGAATGCGCTGGCGCAGCAGAAGGCCGCGGAGAAGTTCTCCAGTATCAAAAATGAGGATGAGCGGGCCCGGCGAATTGCTCAATCCACCAAGTCTCAACCTAAAAAGTCCCCGCCAAAAGGGTTTGTCTCATGGTCCCGCACGACCTTCGACAAGTTGGTTATTGCACAACCGGAACCCATGGTCTCTCGGATGCGCATTACACATTCGATCCTGCTCAATGTTTTGGCTCGACCGGGCAATCCGATCATGTCCGTAAGGCGCATGATCCATCGTTCAGCGGAAACCAAGGCGGCCAAAGCCCAACTGCAACGTCGGGCCATCGGTATTTTGCGCGAATTGTTGGTGACCGACGTCATAGTAATCAACGACACCCCAGATGAGTGGGGCAACCGGTTAGAACTCACCGTCGACCTGCAAGCTGATTTTGCTCTGAACCAGCCGCTGTCACCGTTTGCGCTGGCCGCATTTGAGCTGATGGAGACCGAATCTCCTGCATATGCGGTCGATATGGTGTCCATTATTGAAGCGACACTTGATGCGCCACGACAAATTCTGACCGCTCAGTTGCGCAAAATTCGCGATGAGGAAATGGGACGACTGCGGGCAGAGGGCGCCGAGTATAACGAGCGGATGAAAGTGCTCGATGAACTCAGCTATCCTCAACCCCTCGCCGAATTGCTGAACCAACAATTTGAAATATATCGACAGGGGGCACCGTGGCTTGCTGAATTCGAGTTGCAGCCCAAGTCGGTTGTGCGCGACATGTATGAACGGGCCATGGGCTTCGGGGACTATGTAAACTACTACGGCATCGCTCGTTCCGAAGGTGTGCTGTTGCGCTATCTCACTGACGCCGCCAAGGCGCTGCGCCAGACCATCCCGCAGGAATTGCGCACTGAAGAACTCGATCTCCTGCAGCAATGGTTGGAGACTATCATCGTGACCACCGACTCTTCACTCCTTGAAGAGTGGGAAAATATGATGACTGATGACGTCGATCAACTCATCGCTGACCACGAGTCACTGGCCCCTCCTGAACCACCAAAACTCACTGACAATGAGTCTGTGTTTGGTGTCATGGTACGCAACGCGATGTTCCATCGAGTGCAATTGTTTGGTGACGAACAGGATGTCCGCCTCGAGGCCTTAGATTATCTGCCCGACGGAGCAGTCCCGTTCACCTCGGATAACTGGGCAGATGCGCTTGATGACTTCTTCAATCAGTACCAAGACCTAGATGACTCCCCTGCCGCTCGAGCACCCGCGTTTTTCCGGATGAACACCAGCCCAGACCTTTCTAGTGGCGAACTTGCCGATGTTGGAGCAACAACCGGAGATTACTGGTTGGTGACTCAGGTGCTTGTCGATCCGGACGGCAACCATGACTTTGCCATTAACGCCGTCGTTCACCTGGAAGCCTCGAATGAGCAAGGCTCACCGGCGGTGACGACCCTATCCGTAGGTACACCAATTCTGTAGGAGGAGCTACCGTTATGTCAGATACCGCCACGACGAAACAGGTCATCGGTCAAGTTCGCGAAGCGACTTCCGAAGATGTGCCAGCTATTTTGGATCTGATTCAGCAGCTAGCTGTTTACGAACTCGAACCCGATGCCGTGCACAACACTCCTCAGATGTTGCATGAGCATCTATTCTGTGACAGTCCCCGAGTCTTTTGCCATGTCATCGACGACGTCGTCGAGGGTAGAGTGCAGGTGGTGGGTATTGCGATCTGGTTCGAAACCTACTCCACGTGGGAGGGCGTCCACGGCATCTGGTTAGAAGATCTTTTTGTGATCCCTGCGATGCGAGGACGCGGTTACGGGAAACGACTGCTCCTCCACCTCGCCGACATTGCGGTTGAGCGAGGGTATAGCAGATACGAGTGGACTGTACTGGACTGGAATACGCCATCTATCGAATTCTATGAATCACTTGGTGCAGGACCTATGAATGGCTGGACTACCTATCGACTCGAAGGTGCTGAGCTGCACGCTGCAACACAACGTTAGGCGGGTACGGGCCTCGCCAAGCATACGGCTACCTGCCACACTTGAGAGTACACCCTTTGCAAGGAGTTCCTATGCCTATCGCCGACCATACACCTGGCACAGTTTCTAGGATGCATGATGGCACCGTCATCAAAGATCATACGTTTACCGTGCCGCTGGATCATGCTGCACCCGATGGCGAGACCCTGAAGGTTTTCGCTCGCGAATTTCGCGCTGCCGAAGACGACGATAAACCGTGGCTCCTGTATTTACAGGGCGGGCCGGGCGGCAAGGGCTCACGCCCAGCCCGTGTGAGTGGCTGGATGGCTGAAGCTCTGAAGCACTATCGGGTGCTGATGTTGGACCAACGCGGCACCGGTCTCTCGACACCGATTACTTGGCAGTCACTTTCACAACGTGGTGCGCCGGGTGCTCAGGCTCAGTATCTCCGAAACTTCCGTGCTCCCAATATCGTGGCAGATGCTGAAGCCATCCGTATTGCCCTGGGATCAGAGCCGTGGGTAACGCTTGGGCAATCATTCGGTGGGTTTTGTACCCTGACCTACCTGTCATTTGCGCCTGAGGGTCTGGCCGGTTCAATGATCACGGGTGGTCTTCCACCGTTGCAAGGTCCCGCGGATCAGGTGTACCAGGCTACGTATCAGCGGATGCGTCACCGAAACCGGGAATATTTTCGGCGTTTTCCAATGGATCAGGAAATCTTGGCGAGTATCTATCGTCGTGTTCGTCGCGGTGATGTGTATCTGCTGGATGGTTCCCTCTTGACGGTGGGCCGCGTTCAAGCTTTGGGAATGTATTTGGGCGGCAATACCCGGATCGATACACTGCACTACATCTTTGAGGAAGCTTTCATCCCCGGGACATCGGACCTGTCGGATACTTTTTTAGAGGCTGTTTATCACCAAGTTTCGCGAGCCACCAACCCGTTGTATTTGGTCTTGCATGAATCGATTTACGCTCAGCCTGGTGCTCAGCCAACTGACTGGGCTGCTCAACGCGTGCTGGCCGATTACCCAGATTTCAATCCAAAGAAGTCAGATACGCCCTATCTCACAGGTGAAATGTGCTTTGACTGGTACACAGAACTTGATCCCGTTTTGCAGCCTATGGCCCGTGCCACCGAAATGATTGCGGAGTATTCGAAATGGGGTCCGCTGTATGACGTCGATCAGTTGGGCCGCAACACGGTTCCAGTTGCTGCCCTGGTGTATACCGATGATGTGTTCGTAGAGCGGAACCTTTCGATGGCATCTGCCGAGCAAGTCGCGAATTTGCAGGTTTGGGAGTCAGACCAATGGCACCACGATGGCATCAGCGAAGCTGGTGCAGAGATTTTTAGGGGTCTCCACAGTATGCTTGGCGCTGATTAACGAGTGACCGAATTAGGTTCCAAAGCAGCATTAGCCCTCAACCAAAAAGCCCGCAAGTATGTGACTAGGCTAATTTTTCATACCACTTTGCCATGGCTGATGATAAGCGTACGAAGTCCTAGTCTTTGGAGTTGGTTTCGCCCGGTTTTTCAGAGGATTTCCCGTTGGTGTCGGGAGCCAAGACGGGGCCATCAGTTGTGACGATTTTTTGTGAAGTCACCGCTGGTATACCTCGCCGATTCGCATCTTCAAGTCGTGTTTCGTGTGCGAGTCGAATAATGGCTGACCACTGGTCTTTATGTTTGATGAGTTCATCAAGATAGCGGTGCTCGGTGGCTTCAGCTTGCTGTGTCCAGTAGTCCATCTTTTCTGCAGCCTCTTTGCGATCCTTGGTGGACGTCTCCTCGGGCAGTTGTGAATAGCGGTGCGCAAACTTTTCTGCATTTTGGAGCGCACGCAGCGCCTTACCGCGCGGACTGGTGAGCGACCAGGCGATGGTGACAATGAGGATCCCCACAATCACCAGCAGAGACAGACCGGTGGATGGTTCTGCGACTGGCACATCCTGGCCGTCATAGATGAAGGGCAGATTGTTCTGACTTAGCGCGTGCAACATGAGCTTGATACCAATAAAGCCCAAAATAGCAGCCAAGCCGTAACCAAGATACACCAGGCGGTCCAACAACCCATCAATGAGGAAGTACAGCTGGCGTAGACCCAGCAGAGCAAACGCATTGGCAGTAAAGACAATGTAGGGCTCTTGCGTCAGGCCGTAAATAGCGGGGATGGAGTCGATTGCAAAGATGATGTCTGTGGCCCCAATAGCAACCATGACCAGCAGCATCGGGGTGACTAGGCGTTTGCCATCGACTTTGGTGACGAGTTTATCGCCGTCATATTGCTCGGAGACCGGCAGGATCTTGCGGGCGAATCGAACCATGAAATTGTCGGCTTCGGAACCTGCTTCATCCGCTGAAGAAAACTCAGATTTCAGTTGCTGACCGGCAAGGATCAACAGGAAGATACCGAAAATGTAGAATGCGTCGGTCCACACTTCCAGGATGGCGGCACCGGCGAGGATAAAGACGGTACGGCTGATCAGTGCGAAGGCAATACCAAAGAGCAGCACTTTTTGTTGGTACTGTCGCGGCACGTTGAAGCTTGTCAAGATGATCATGAAGACGAAGAGGTTATCTACCGATAGTGCCTTTTCAGTAATGAACCCCGCATAATATTCAATGGCGTGGTCGGTATCCCCGAACGCAAAGAACACTAAACCGAATACCAGGGCGATGCCAACATAAATTGCTGACCAGACCGCTGCTTCTTTCAGCGTAGGTATGTGAGCTTTTCTTACGTGGAAATAATAGTCGAACAGGATGAGACCCAGGATCACAGCAATTGTGATGCCCCAGGTTAAACCGGTGATCTCCATGTGAAGGGAGTCCTTCCTAATTTTAGGTAACGTCTAGCCCACAAGTCTCTCCCCCGACGTTGACAACGGGGCCCGCATCCGGCCGAACAGCAATGTTCGACGTGCTGACGTCTGCGGAACTTCTGGGATACTCCCTTGTTCGGCATTGACTATATCAGCAATATTGCACAAGCAAAGACGCCGCTTGATGGTGTAGGCCAGCAAACGAGGCTGCTAGGCGTGACCTTCACGTTGCATGTCACGCAGTTCCTTCTTCAACTCTTGAACCTCATCACGTAACCGTGCAGCAAGTTCGAAGTTGAGATCAATCGCAGCCTGATGCATCTGATCTGACATCTGCTGAATGAGATCAGTGAGATCGTTTGCCGGTACGGCGGCAAGTTTTGCAACCTTGCCCTCTTCTGGCCCCATATTGGCTTGCTGTTGCTCTTCAGTAATGGTGGCCGTGTAACCGCGATTGCCCATGCCATAATCGAAGCCAGTTTTAATGCCGGTCATCCCGGACATGAGATCCTGCGTATCGGCGTCTTCGCGCGCGAGCTGATCAGTGATATCAGCAATCTTCTTGCGCAGTGGTTGAGGGTCAATGCCGTGTTTCGTATTGTGAGCGATTTGTATCTCACGACGACGATTGGTCTCATCAATGGCAAATTCCATAGATGCTGTGACCTTATCGGCGTACATATGCACTTCACCCGACACGTTGCGGGCAGCACGACCAATTGTCTGAATGAGTGACCGGTTTGATCGAAGGAAGCCCTCTTTATCGGCGTCGAGAATCGATACCAGCGAGACTTCGGGTAAGTCTAAGCCTTCACGCAGCAAGTTAATTCCGACAAGCACATCAAAGACACCTTTGCGCAATTCGGTCATCAGTTCAACACGACGCAGTGTGTCGACATCTGAGTGCAGGTATTGGACTTTGACTCCGTGTTCGACGAGGTACTCGGTGAGATCCTCTGCCATGCGCTTGGTCAAAGTTGTCACTAAAACGCGCTCATCGCGTTCAACGCGCAACGTGATCTCGTCCATGAGATCGTCGATTTGCCCCTGAGTTTCTTTCACAACGATCTGCGGATCGATCAGACCGGTTGGACGAATAATTTGTTCCACTACCCCATCGGCTTGTGATAACTCATACGGTCCAGGTGTCGCGGACATATATACGGTCTGGCCGATGCGTTCTAAGAATTCGTCCCAGGTCAACGGTCGGTTATCCAAAGCGGAGGGTAGTCGGAATCCATGGTCGACGAGGGTGCGCTTGCGTGAGGCATCCCCTTCATACATGCCACCAATTTGTGGAACCGTGACGTGTGATTCGTCAATGACCAGCAGGAAGTCCTCTGGAAAATAGTCAAGCAGTGTATGCGGTGCGGATCCTTGCGCCCGGCCGTCAATGTGGCGTGAGTAGTTTTCAATACCATTGCAGTAGCCCATCTGCTGCATCATTTCTAAGTCGTAGGTGGTGCGCATGCGTAGGCGTTGGGCTTCCAAAAGTTTGTCCTGGGACTCAAGTTCTTCGAGCCGTCCCCGCAGCTCATCTTCGATGTCTCGTATAGCACGCGCCATGCGATCATCACCGGCAACATAGTGCGATGCCGGAAAGATGTACATTTCTTCCTCTTCGCGTACGATGTGACCGGTTAACGGGTGCAGGGTTTGAATGGAATCAATTTCGTCGCCAAAGAACTCAATACGTACGGCTAATTCTTCGTACATCGGAATAATTTCGACGGTATCACCGCGGACACGGAATGTGCCTCGATGGAAGTCAGCGTCATTGCGAACATATTGCATTTGCACGAATTGGCGCAGCAGGTCATCACGGTCCAAAAGGTCCCCGACGTTAACGGTTACCATCTGAGCAATATATTCCTCGGGAGTACCCAAACCAAAGATTGACGAGACGGTGGCGACGACCAGGGTGTCGCGCCGGGTCAGAAGCGCGTTGGTCGCTGAGTGGCGAAGCCGTTCGACTTCTTCGTTAATCGACGAGTCTTTTTCAATGAACGTATCAGATTGCGGTACGTAGGCCTCTGGCTGGTAATAGTCATAGTAGGACACAAAGTATTCAACGGCGTTGTTTGGCAGCAGATCGCGGAACTCGTTGGCTAATTGTGCGGCGAGGGTCTTATTCTGCACCAGTACAAGTGTAGGACGCTGCAAACGCTCCACCAACCAAGCAGCCGTCGCCGATTTACCGGTACCGGTGGCCCCCATCAAGACCACGTCTTTTTCTCCGCCCTCAACTCGTTGCGCGAGTTCGGCAATAGCCTCGGGTTGATCCCCGGCCGGTTCGTAGGGTGCCTCTACTTTGAAGGGTGCGACAACACGGTTGATCTCTTGGGCCATACTCATGCCCCACATGTTACGCCTGTCAGAATGGAGTAACCACCCGTTCGCCCCCTGGCTAAGGTGTTAGCTCAAGAGCATGAGTACATAGACAACAAAGAGCATCAAGTGCGGTAGTGCGTGCATTACGGTGAGTTTCGGTGCAAGGAAGTTCGTGACGGTGACGAACATGGTGACTGCCAAGAGCACAATATTCACCGCTGATTCAGCAAGGACAACCGTTTGCCCGGTGGCCAGTCCGATTAATAACACCGCGGGAATCGTGAATGAAACGGTAGACACCAGCGCCCCATGACAAAGATTGATAACGCGTTGCATTTCCCCGGCCAAGCCAGCTCGCAGTGCGGTGATGGTTTCCGGCAGGAACACTATCGCGGCAATGAGCACGCCGGCGAGTTCAATGGGCAGACTCGTGCGGCCCAGACCGTCATCGAGTAGCGCGGCCATGTGTTGGGCAAGAATAATCACCGGGATGACCGTAATGACCAGCAGTAAGATGCGCAGTAGAATCTCTTTGCGATGTGCTCTAAAGATTTCACCGATAGGTTGTCGCACGTCACCGGCGTCTGTCGCGCCGCCACCGCGAGATGCTGCAATGCTGATGGGGTCGGTTTCAGCAAAGTCGTCTGGCTGGTGAAACATTTGCCGGTATAAGAAGTATGCATAGGTGAGCAGGGTGCCCACCGCAACCGTGATTGCCACTGCCGGCGGATACGTACCTTGGTGGCCCAGCTGTGCTGGTAAGACAAAGGCTAATGCCAGGAGAATGAGCAGCATCCCGGAATAGCTGGCCGTTCCGGTGTGATTATGTCCCAGCGGACCGTGTTTGCGTGTCGCAATGAACACGGCGACACCGATCACCAAATTCATGATGATCATCGAAACCGCCATGACCGAGTCCCGGCCAATCGTGGTGTGGTCTCCTGGACCGAGCATGACCGCTGAAATGAGGATCACTTCAATGAGCACAATGGAGATGGTTAAGACCAGCGAACCATAAGGGTCGCCCATGCGGCGGGCGAGTTGTTCTGCTTGCGTCACCACGCCGAAAGAACACACCATGATGATAGCCACGACGCCGGCCAACACCAGAATAAGCGTTGCGCCAGGCACCGGTGGTGTGAGCAAATGCTGGGTTGCTGCCATGATGACCACGGCCACCCAACCGATGACGACGCGCGCGATCGCGTTCGGGGTAAACACCTGGGAGCGCTTGGTGATCATTGGTCCTCGGTGAGCTGTGTCCAGACGGCAGTAACCTGGTTCTCGGTGTTACCCAGGGTGCCAGAGTTATCAATGACCCAGTCTGCGACCTCGCGACGTTGCGCATCCGTCGCCTGTGCAGCAATGCGTGCGTTGGCGTCTTCGACGTCCATGCCGCGGGCCTCGACCAAACGCTGCAAGCGGGTGTCATGGTCAGTATCGACGACGATGACGCCGTCAAATTGGTCTGTCTGGTCGGTTTCGACCAGCAAGGGTATATCCTGAATAATGACGGCATGGCCCGGGTTGGCGGCCAGTGCTTCTTCGCGCAGCCGGGCGGATTCTGAGCGTACAGCTGGATGAACAATACTGTTGAGACGCGTTCTTGCAGCTTCGTCATTGAACACAATATCGGCAAGTGCGGCACGGTCGAGTCGACCGGTTTCATCAAGGAGATGCTCTCCGAAGGTTTCAACAACTTCAGCGAGAACTTTTTGGCCCGGCTCCATGAGACTTCGGGAAATGGCATCGGCGTCGATGATGGTTGCACCGCGTTCAGCAAAGAAGGTGGCAACGGTGGATTTACCGGATCCGATGCCCCCGGTCAGGGCGAGATGACGCATGATTTCTCCTGGGTAGACTGATGGACATGCAATATGCCGATTCTGCTCGTAATAGCCGTTATACCGTGGTGGCTCACCGCGATCTAGTGAAGGTCACCTTAGATATCCGCCGTTCTGAGTTTATCGGTATGATTCGTCGCGTCGAGACTGAAGACGAAGCTCGTGCGTGGATTGACGAGGTCCGAGGCCAGCATCATGCAGCCACGCATGTTGTGCCGGCATTTGTGCTTGGTGCAGATCGGGATGTGCAGCGTTCCGCGGATGACGGCGAGCCAGCTGGGACCGCCGGGATGCCCATGCTCCAGGCACTTACGAATTACCGGGCGGTTCACGGTGGGGTGGAATTCTCGGATGTGTCAGATATTTGTGCCATTGTGGTCCGGTATTTTGGCGGAGTCAAGCTTGGGGCTGGAGGTTTAGTACGCGCCTATTCCGATACCGCGGTGGCTGCCTTGGAGCAAACGCCATTCCTCGTCCGTAAACGTCTGCTGCTGGCCAGCGTGGAAGCCCCCCATGCCGATATTGGACGGGTAGAAAACGAGC
>DHCFI07803__coassemble_1487_pt1 | contig 16962 bp, 11 predicted proteins | sample DHCFI07803__metabat2_high_PE_025 | metagenome-assembled genome bin DHCFI07803
GGCTTCCGCCAGAAGTCGTGCATAGTGCCCCAGGGCCGCGTCGAGCATCACCACATCGTGCCCGGTGAGACCTTTTTGGGGGCCGAATACCGCAGCGGCGCCCTCGTGGCCCAGGAGTGGATTTTCTACGTCGCTGGCGAGCACAAGTTTGGTGTGCATCCAGCGTGGGTCAAGGCCGCTCAGGTTCACTTGGTCCAGGTGTTGCAGGGCTGCGCCACCATCGGCTAGGTGTTTGCCGTTCTGGTCGAGTAGTTCTACGCCTAGTGCCGCCAACATGCCTGCCCCGCCGTCGGTGCAGGCCGAACCTCCCAAGCCCAGCGTGATGCGGGTAGCGCCTGCATCCAGAGCAGCTTGGAGGAGTTCTCCTGTGCCCCTACTGCTGGCTGTGGCCCCGGTCAGTCGGGAGGTTTCTAAGAGTTCAATGCCTGAGGCCTGAGCTAATTCAACCACCGCGTCGATGCCATCGGAGCTGGTATGCATGGCCCAGGCGGCGTCGACGGGTTCTCCAATCGGGCCGGTCACCCGGGTTATCTGGCGCTTGAAACCTGCCGAGATGGCGGCGTCGACGGTGCCTTCGCCACCATCAGCGACCGGCACACAACGTACCTCCGCCGGGGAGATCGTCGAGCGGAGACCCCTTTTGAGCGCTACGGCGACCTCCTCGGCGGTGGCAGACCCTTTGAACTTATCGGCAGCGATAACAATGACCGCCTGTGTGCTCATCGGGCTCACCGTTAATCCAGCAGCATGAGAGCAGTTGGGGCATCTGCTGCGGTAACGGCAAGATCTTCAAACTCGTTGATGCTATCCAGCGCGGTCCCCATGGCAATATTGGTTACGCGTTCGAGGATAACTTCCACGACAACCGGCACTTTGTACTGGTCCATCAAGGACCGGGCTTGAGCAAAGGTGGTGCCGAGCTGCGCTGGGTCTTCGACGCGCAACGCCTTACATCCCAAACCCTCGGCGACTTTGATGTGGTCCACCCCGTAGCCAGCAGTGCCGGATTCTTTAGCTTCTGGGCTGGCATTGATGTTTTCAAAAGCTAAGGAAACCTCGTAATCCATGTCGAAGGCGCGTTGCGACTGGCGGATCAACCCCAGATAGGAGTTATTGACCACGACGTGGAGATACGGCAAATTGTGCTGGGCTCCAACAGCAAGTTCTTCGACCATGAATTGGAAGTCATAGTCACCCGAGAGTGCGACCACGGTTGCATCCGGTTTCGCCCGGGCCACGCCCAATGCGGCAGGCCCTGTCCAACCCAGTGGGCCTGCCTGTCCGGCATTGATCCAGGAACGTGGATTGTAGGCATGCAGCATCTGGGCGCCGGCAATCTGGCTCAAGCCAATCGTCGTGACATAAGTGGTGTCGCGACCGAACGCTTGATTCATCTCCTGATAGACCCGTTGCGGTTTAATCGGCATCTGGTCGAAATGCGTTTTGCGTTGCAGCCCTGCCTTGCGTGCGGTACAACTATTCGCCCAGTCCCTATAGCTGGGTATGGTGCCTGCGGCCTGGCGTTTCCGAGCGGCGGCCAGCAGGGCCTGCAGAGCAGCCTTGGCATCGGAAACCACACCGTAATCAGGAGCGAATACCCGCCCAATTTGGGTCGGTTCAATATCGACGTGAATGAATTTCCGACCCTTCCGATAAGTATTGAGGTCTCCGGTATGGCGATTCGCCCAGCGGTTGCCAATGCCCAGCACGATGTCGGCTTCTAAGAAGCTGGCATTGCCGTAACGGGTGTGGGTTTGAATGCCGACCATGCCCGACATCAACGGATGATCGTCCGGGATCGCACCCCAGCCCATGAGCGTTGGGGCAACGGGGATATCCAGCAGGTCAGCGAGTTCGACAAGCTCGGCTGCGCCGTCGGCGTTAATAATGCCACCGCCGGCGACGATCATCGGATGTTCATGGGCGAACAGCATATCTAGGATCTTATTGGCCTGAGCTTCGGTAGCTTCTGGTTTGAGCACCGGCAATGGTTCGTAGGTGTCAATATCGAAGTCGATCTCGGTCATCTGCACGTCGAGCGGCAGGTCAATAAGCACCGGGCCGGGGCGAGCGGATCGCATGAGCTGGAATGCCTTCTGGAAGGTGCCGGGCACCTGACCAGCTTCCAGAACCGTGGAGGCCATTTTGCAGAGCGGCTTGGCAATCTCATCAATATTGATGGCCTGGAAATCTTCTTTATGTAGAACCGCAACGGGGGCCTGGCCGGTGATGCACAGCAGGGGGATCGAATCGGCTGCTGCAGCATACATTCCGGTAATCATGTCGGTGCCCGCCGGCCCGGACGTGCCAATGCATACGCCGATATTGCCTGCGGCTGCACGGCTGTAACCGTCCGCCATATGCGAGGCACCTTCCACATGGCGTGCAAGCGTGTGCTTGATACCGCCGTGGGCTTTCATCGCTGAATATAGCGGGTTTATCGCGGCACCCGGCAGCCCGAAGGTTTCGGTGGCCCCTTCTTTTTCCAGAATCAATGCGATGGCATCAACTGCGCGCATGAGGGTCATATCGGTCTCCTTGACTCAAAAATTTTTTTGGAAGCGTATTAGTTGTCGGCTCGGCCGGACAGCTGTTCGACCAAACGGAATAGTCCGGAGTGGTCCAAGCCGCCGTCTCCGGTGCGTACCGTTGAGGCAACAAGTTGTGCAACAGCCGCACCGATCGGGATAACAACACCGGCCTCTCTGGCGGCGGCAGTGACAATGCCCATGTCTTTGTTGTGCAGTTCAAGACGGAAGCCGGGGGAAAATTCACGGTCCAGCATTTTCTGGCCCTTTTGATCGAGTACCTTGGAACCAGCTAACCCGCCACCCAGAACCTGCAGGGCTGAGGACGTGTCCACGTCGTAGGCCTCGAGGAAGACGATTGCTTCGGCCAATAATTGGATATTGCCAGCGACCATGAGCTGGTTGGCCGCTTTTACCGTTTGGCCCGAACCTGTGGGGCCAACCAACACGATGGTCTTGCCCATCGCATCGAGTACATCTTGTACAGCTTCGAAGTCTTCTGATTCACCGCCGACCATGATGGACAGCGCCGCATCGATGGCCCCTTGTTCACCACCAGAGACCGGGGCATCGAGGGGTTTGATCCCTGCGGCTCGAGCCTGTTGCGATAGTTCTGTGGTGACATCCGGGCGAATTGAAGAGTTGTCGATCCAGTAGGCACCCTGGGGGGCATTCGCAAAGACCCCATCTTCGCCCGTGACCACCTCGGTCACGTGTGGTGAGTCAGGCACCATAGTGATGATGACGTCCGCGCCTTTGACGGCTTCAGCGATGGTACTGGCGGCTTGACCACCAGCAGTTGCTAGTTCTTCGGTCTTGCCAGGGGAGCGGTTATAACCGGTGACATTAAATCCGGCACTAATCAGGTTCTTCGCCATTGGCAAGCCCATGATCCCCAGTCCGATGAATGCGATGTTTTGTTTAGCCATTGGTTTGTAGTCCTTTCACGTTGTGTGTACAGGCAGTGACGCAGCCGAAATGGCTGGTTAGTTTGCCAGCCAGTCAAAAGCTGTGGCTTGATCTTGTTTGTATTCCAAGGCGACTTTGCCGGTGTAGCCAAGTTCGCGTGCTCGGCTGATCCAGTCGAAGAGCGGCAGTTCACCGGTTCCGGGAGCGCCGCGGCCGGGATTGTCGGCAATTTGGATATGACCGAACTGGGTGGTGTGGTTCTCGATGACCTGAGCGACATCGTCACCGTTGACGGCCAGGTGGTAGAAGTCTGCTAGCAGCGCGATATTTTGTGCCGCACCTGCTTCTGACTCGCCTGCCCTGACTTGATCAATAATGGCCAGAGCATCTGCAGCAGTTTTCAGAGGATATTCGGCAGCACCTGAAACTGGTTCGAGCAAGACGGTGCCATCTATCGTGCCAACGGTTTTTGCTGCATAAGCCAGATTCTTGACCGCCAAGATTTCTTGTTCTTCTTCGGTGAATTCCGGTTGGCGCAGGCCATACAGGGCGTTGAAGGCTTTGCAGCCAGTACGTTTACCGATCTCAGCGACAACCTCGACGTTTTCTTTGAATGCTGAGCATTCACCCTTGGTTGAGACTCGCCCACGATCACCCCCAGCCATGTTGCCTGCCCAGAAGTTCAGGCCCACGAGTTTGACCCCTGCAGAGTTTAGGGAATCGATGAATGCATCAATGTCTTGGTCAGAAGGAACGGGCGTGCCATCGAACGGCCACCAAAATTCAACTTCGGTAAAACCAACAGCCGCTGCAGCAGCTGCACGTTCATTGACGGGAAGCTCGGTTAACAGAGTCGAGCAGTTCAACACGAAATCTTGTGCTGAGACTCGGCGACGCTGTTCTTGTGCGGATCCAACGGTATCGGTCATGAATACCTCCATGAATTTCATATTGTGGAAACTTATTTTTGTTTGGTGAAATTTATCGTAAGAGTAAATGTGACTTGAGTCAAGTAGGTTGGAAGAGCGGCTAGCGACCTCGTCGCAAAAGGGCGGGGTCGCGGCAAAAAGCGCCCGACTGAAAAATTGCCTTGACGTTGGTCCTGTGATGTGCGTTACACTTGCAATATATTCTGGAATTCCAATTTCACAATGTGAAAATTTCATCCTATGTTTAGTATCAAAGAAACGAGGGATCGTGAAATCTCTTTTCGCTAAGCCTGCCTACGCAGCAAACCCAGATGCGCCAGAAAATGAACGATTGCCCGGCGGCCGCACTTTTGCTTATGGGCTTCAGCACGTTTTGACGATGTACGGCGGCATTCTTGCAGTGCCCCTCATTATTGGAAACGCCGCAGGACTCTCGCCTGATGACATTGCCAAATTGGTGACTGGAACTTTATTCGTTGGCGGTCTGGCCACCGTGTTGCAATCAGCGGGTCTGCCTTTTCTTGGTTCCCGATTACCGCTGGTTCAGGGTGTTTCCTTTGCAGCCGTTGCTACCATGTTGGCCATCCTCAACGGTGGCAACGGGCTCCAAGACGTATTCGGGGCGATTATCGCAGCCAGTGTGATCGGATTTTTGATCGCACCGTTCTTCGCGAAAATTGTGCGCTTCTTCCCGCCGGTGGTGACCGGTACGGTCATCACCGCCATCGGATTGACCTTATTTCCGGTTGCCGCAAACTGGGCTATGGGTGGTGATAGTGAAACCAGTGATTACGGCTCGATTATGAACATCAGCCTGGCGCTACTGACCTTCGCAATTATCATTGTCTTATCCAAGGTTGGCGTGGCTATACTGTCTCGCCTTGCTATCCTTTTGGGATTGGTCGTCGGCACCCTGGTCGCATGGTTTTTGGGCCAAGCCGACTTCTCTGAGGTGGGCGATGGACTGCCTATCGCATTCCCCGGTCTGCTGGAATTCGGAGTGCCTACCTTTGACATCGCCGCTATTCTCTCCATGGTCATTGTCATCTTAGTAATCAAGACCGAAACCACCGCCGACATCATCGCAGTTGGAGAGATCATCGACACCCCGGTTGACTCCAGACGCATCGCAGACGGTCTACGAGCCGACATGTTAGCTTCCGCCGCGGCACCGTTCTTCGGGTCCTTCACCCAGTCAGCGTTCGCCCAAAATGTGGGTCTTGTTGCATTGTCCGGTATTAAGTCCCGCTGGGTGGTCACCGCTGGTGGCGTGATCATGGTGGCACTGGGGCTGGTGCCATGGCTTGGCCAAGTTGTGGCAGCTATTCCCATGCCGATTCTTGGGGGTGCCGGCATCGTGCTGTTCGGTACCGTAGCCGCCTCCGGGATCCGCAGTCTGTCCACCGTTAAATACGACGGCAACATGAACTTGGTCATTGTGGCCTCGGCGTTGGCTTTCGGCATGATACCGGTGGTCAGTCCAGACTTCTATGCGGCCTTCCCATCCTGGTTTGAAACCATTTTCCACTCTGGTATTTCATCAGCTGCCATTGTTGCAGTGGTCCTGAACATCGTGTTCAATGAAATCGCCGCCAAGACCACCACCCAGGCCTCTGTCTTTGCTGCCAAACCGCTGCGATATCTCACCTCGAGTCATTTGGCAGATCTTCAAGATGGAGATGTCTTCGTTGACGGCAAACTAGTGGACTGCGACGGGGAAGAAGTGCCGGTTATTCCAGAGGAAAAACTGCCAGAGGTCAAAGAAAAGATTGAACGCGGTGAAGTGACTACCACGGCGGAAATTGCCCAAGTTTTGGAAAAGGACAAGACCCGGCCTGCCTCGAGTGAATCCTTCGTTCGAAAAACGGAGACTGACCAGTAACTCGTTAACCAGGAAACAAGAGCAACGACTCAACGCAGGAACAAGGCCTGCAGTGGACATCACGAGATGCTCATATCTCCTTGTTCCCTCTGCAAGTACGGCGACAGCTCGATCAGCATCCGCTGGTCGAGCTGTCGCCTTGTTGTGACAGGGCAAAAGTGGTCCGGCGTCGGACGAAGGTGTCTGCGCTGAGTTCATAGGATGCCATATCACAACAGCACCGGTAATTTTAGGAGCGAACAATCAAAACAGTGGCTGTAAGCAAGTGGTTAACGCAGTGAATGTCCTCAATACTTGGGTGGATCTGTCCGGGCCGCTTTTAGCTCGGATCACGTGTTACCTATAGACGTCAAGAGCCTCAAGTGCCGCCCAAAACAAAGCTACGTCTGCTGTCTGATCAAGACGTAGTCCGCTCATTTCGGTCACCCGACGCATCCTATATACGAGTGTCTGTTTATGCACGTGAAGTTTGTCTGCTGCAACATTCCAAGAACGATTCTCTTCTAAAAACACACGTAAAGAGCGCACGTACTCACTGCCATGTTGCTTATCGTGTTGTAGAAGCTGGCTGAGTGTCTGTTCAATTAAGAGATCAGCGTCAGGTGCGCTATTGGGAACGATAGAGGCCTTGCGTTCACGGAAGTAAACCACCGACATCTGACGTTCCACAGCGCTCTGGTGAGCGAGCTGCGCTTGGCCTAATCCGGTCCGCACATCTTTCACGGAACGAATACTATTACTTACTCCAAGGTGCTGCACTCGCTTATTGACGATCTCTAGGGCTTCGGTGGTTGCTGAACAGAGAATGTGAGTGGTTTGACCCTGTGGGTATACAGCGCTGCGAAAGCCTGCATCTAAAAGTTCATGGAATAGCCGGATGCCATTGCTTATCCGGTTCCCGATGGCGATGTAATAACTCTGGTTTTCAAAATCTAGCATTGCCCACGTACGCTGTTCCACGTCTTTGGTCTCGACACCGTCTATGAAGCTACTTAACAAAGCCGCACTCTGGCGATAGGCTTTTTCTCGCTCAGTTTTCTTTTGTTCCAAATCTAGTGCTGCAATAAGTGAGATGTGCTGTCGAATCCCTTGTTCTAACGGATTGTGCTGTGGTTCCTGCGGCGTGAGACGGACGAGAGCCTGAGGAAAGCCCGGGATAGGTAATTCAAGAGCATCGGATGCAGCTTGCGCGGTATGTGATTTTTTATCGTCAATCGGTTCAGAGGCATCTTCTTGCTTGTAGTCGTTGATGATACTCACGTTGTATCCAATCGTCGCGCCTACCAGTTCAAGTCGATTCACGTCTTTGCTGTGATCAACGGTTGTCAGTAGGACAGCTTCATAGAGGCGGTTGGACCGCTGCAATCGTTCCCTCTCGTTACGTTGTTCGGAATCTGCGATAGCGCGACTTAAGACGATGAACGGTATCTCACGTTGAGTGAGAATTACGATAAAGGCGAGTTCATTTGCTCGGGTTAAAATGCCTCGGTTAGTTTTGGCGCATTCATATTTTGGCCGATAGCTACTCCAACAATCCCATGAGCTGAACATTCTTCAACATAACGTCGCTGTCCTGCAGCATCAGCGGGTATTGCGAGCCCGGTTGTCATCACGAGATGAGTCGCGCCTAACCAGTTCCAGGGCTCAGGCTCTTCACAACTATGCGCCCAGGCGATGGGCTGATATTGGCCGCCGTGACCTGCGATTATTTTTGATCCGCATTCGGGTATCTCCGTGAGCAAATGAGCAGTCAGAGCCATATGTTCATACTTTCACATAAATTGGGAAAGAGTTGTTTGCCTAGTGGTGGCGTTGAGGTTGTCAGGATCCTACCACGCTGTATTGCTAATTCGATCTAGAGTCCCTGACAAATATGCCAATTTTGACCACTTAGATGTTGCGACGGGCTTTGCCAATGCGTGCAAATGAGCCTCGGTTCATACGATCGAATAAGGTCCCGTTTGAAAGTTCCATAACTTTCGCAAATAGTAATCCAGATCACTCTTCGGCAGACTGTTGTTCACGTCTTTCAGCCTCTTCACCGCAGTTCTCAACGCGACTCGGTATGGAGATGCTGAAATCTAAAGTGGCAACCGCTCTGAAGGGAAAAGAATGTTTCGAGTTGGAATTGACGTTGGTGGAACCTTTACCGACCTATTCGCATGGGATGAGTCCGCAGGTTCGGACCAACGGGTTAGAACCGCCAAGGTCTTAACTACGCCTGATGACCCTTCGCGCGGGGTGCTTCTAGCTTTAGCCAAAGCTGACATCGCGCCCGAGGAGATGAGTGTGCTCATTCACGGAACAACAATTGCGACAAACGCATTGTTGGAAAGAAGATTCGCTGAACCGATTCTTATTACTACCGAAGGGTTTCGCGACACGATCGAAATCGGTCGTCAACGACGTGAAAATCTCTATGATCCATACCAGCAAAAATCCGCGCCCCTCATTAGCCGGCATAATCGTCTCACTATAGATGAGAAAATGGGCGCGGACGGGCAAACAGTCATTCCATTGGACGTCGAAAGAGCACGCGAACTCGCCCAAATTATTCAGGAGCGCGACGTTAATAGCATTGCTATCGCGTTTATCAATAGCTATCAATCAGGCGAACATGAGCGGCAGATGCGCGACATTCTGTTGGAATCGAATCCGGACCTGAATATCGCACTCTCCAGCGAGACCAGCCCGAAGGTCCGTGAACTGGGTCGCTTTATGACCACGGCTATTCGAACCGCATTGTTGCCTGTAGTTGGCGATTATATGACGCGCTTAGAAGAAGAACTTATTCGCAAAGGTTCTACGGCTCCGCTCTATATTGTGAAGTCCAACGGCGGCATGATGACCTCGGCAATGGCCAAAGCTCGTCCAGAAGAACTTTTGGAATCGGGACCCGCCGGAGGCGTCGCGGCCGGAGCCTACATCTCTGAAGTCACTGACAACCCAAATATCATTGTCTCTGATGTGGGCGGGACCAGTTTTGAGGCATCTCTACTTGAGGACAGCCAAGGGTTAGTTACTGATGAATACGAACTCGAATGGGAAATGCCCATTATCACGCCAATGTTGGATATTCGTTCCATTGGTGCAGGCGGTGGCTCGATTGCCTGGATCGATGATGGAGGCTCATTGCGGGTCGGGCCGAAAAGTGCAGGGGCCTCCCCGGGGCCGGCGGCCTATGGTTTGGGCGGCAAACAGCCGACCGTAACGGATGCCAACGTGGTATTGGGGCGCATCAGTGCTGACCTTGGCGGGAAATTCGAACTTGATGTTGAAGCCGCACGAACAGCAATCAGCACACTGGCAACCAAACTGAATATCAGTATTGAAGATGCCGCTGAAGGTATCACCCAGATTGCCAGCGAGAGTATGGCTTCAGCGATCCGAATGGTTAGTAGTGATCGAGGACGTGATCCACGAGACCACACATATGTTGCATTTGGTGGTGCCGGTGGATTGCACGCTTACGAACTGTGCCGTTCAGCGGGTATTCCAAGGATTATCGTGCCACCCTACGCAGGTGTTGCATGTGCCTTTGGTGCGATCACTATGGATGTTCGTCACGACCTGGAGGCGACTTTCTATTCACCATTGTCCGATGTTTCTTTAGACAAGTTGAACGAAGAATTCGAAAAACTGGAAGCCGAAGGGCGTCGTCTGATGTCCGAGGAAAACGTGTCGGGTGACAAGATCGTCATGGAACGTTCCGCAGCAATGCGCTATATCGGCCAGTCATATGAAGTGACCACTCCGATATCGAGCGGCACTATTAGCGCTGAGGATCTTTCCAAGATTGAAGAGACCTTCTGGAGTGAACACCAAAAAGAATATGGCGTCCACTCGACAACGATTCCTGCGGCATTGGTCAATCTCCGCGTTACGGTCATCGGCGCGACTGAAAAACCATCAGAACAAGAAATTACGTCGGTCTTTGGTTCAGCACAAATTCAAGCACCATCGAATGGTAGGACCAGGCAGGTCTACTTTAACGGAGAATTTCATGACGTCCCCATTGTGAATTCTGCAGGAATGAATCACGGCGAAGCTTTTGAAGGCCCGGTCATCCTCGAACAAAAAGACGGCGTTGTCGTTGTTCCACACGGTGGATCAGGATCCATCGATCAATTTGGCAATATCACTATTGATTTGGAGAAAGCCCTATGAGTACCCACGCAGTTATGCAGCGCACCCTTGATCCGGTCACGTTCGAAGTGCTTCGCAGATCTTTCGAATACACCTGTGAACGCATGAGTCAGGTCCTACAGAAGTCCTCATTCTCCCCGATTATTTACGATATGGTCGACTTCTCGAACGCCATTTTCGACACGGACGTAGAACTGATTGGACAAACCGCAAACTGTCCGGTGCACTTAGCAGCCATGCATTTCAGTGCCCGAGCCAGCTTGAAAAAGTATCCAATTGAAACTATGCAAGATGGCGATGTCATTATCCTCAATGATCCGTATGAAGGTGGAACCCATAACCCAGACGTCACCCTCACAGCCCCAATCTTCAACGATGGTGAATTGCTAGGATTTGCGGTCAGTCGCGCACACTGGACCGATGTCGGTGGTAACTTTGACACCCACAACGCGGGCGAAGGTATGCGGTTGCCTCCGATGAAACTGGTTGAGTCCGGCGAAATGAATAGCGACCTTATCGCCATTATTCGTAACAGCACCCGCACCCCACAATACATTGAAGGAGACATCCAGGCGCAGCTGGCAGCCCTATGGGCTGCGCGTGATGAACTACAGCGTCTTGCCCAAAAATATGGAAATGATGTACTGAAGCGCGGCATGCGTGAAGTATTGGACTACACCCAGGAAATGACAAAAGCAGCGATCCGTCGGATTCCTAATGGTGTTTATCACGGCCAAGACTACATTGACAGTGACGGAATCTCCGATGACCCGGTGTGGGTTCGGCTGCAGTTGACCATTGAGGACGACATAATTCGGGTGGATCTCTCAGAGTCTGATGACCAAGTGTTAGGTCCGATTAACTCTCCATATGCAAATACTGCCTCAGCGATTTATTATTCACTAAAGTTCTTCGTTAGTCCTGAATCTCCGGCTAATGCGGGCATGTACCGCCAGATCGAGATGAGTATCCGTGAAGGTTCCTGGCTGAACCCTGTGTGGCCAGCAGCGGTACTGGGCTGTACGACGGCGACCTCATCGAAGATTACCGGCGCTGTATGGAACGCCCTTGCGGAGGCTATTCCAGATCAGATCGTGGCATCAACCTATGCCGATGCGAACTGGTTTGTGGCAAGTGTTTCCGACCCAGTAACAAAACAGGTCGAAGTGTTCACGGACCTCCCTGCAGGAGGCTGGGGCGGAACACCTGCCGGTGATGGCATGCATGTAACTATGGATCCTTTGGGCAACTGCCAGAACCTGCCTGCCGAAACCGCTGAGTTGCTGTACCCGATTCGCTACAACTCGTTTGAAATGCGTACTGACTCTGCTGGTGCAGGAGAACACCGTGGCGGAGCAGGGGTCCGCGTAGAAATCGAATTCCTGGGACGCGGCGAGATCATCACCATGGAGTCATCTCGAACACGAGAAGGCTCACCGGGCGTTCGCGGTGGCGGACAAGGGGGCCGACAGATGCAACAGCGCCTACGTAACGACGGGGCTTTGGAGACCATTGGCGGTCTTGATAATGAAGGGAACTGGTTGCCGCAAATGCTTGGCGGCGTTGAATTTGCTCCTGGAGACTCGTTTGTCTTCAGTAGCGGTGGTGGCGGCGGCTGGGGCGATCCGAAGCAGCGGAAAGCAGAGTTAGTCGCTGCTGACGTTCGAAATGAGATCGTCTCGATCGATGCTGCTCGCGATATTTATGGCGTTGTAATTCGTGATGATTTCAGCGTTGATGAAACAGCTACGAAAGCACTACGTCAGTAAAAAGATCGCACCGGCGTTTCGTTCGTAACCGGTCAAATTGAGCCAGGGGAGGTTACCTCCCCTGGCTCGCCTCGGAGGATTGCATGTTTACACGCATTGGACAAGGCTCAACACTGTGGAAAGGGCAACATCTGCAGCTGCCTTGGGGACAACTCACTCATCACGGCTCCTCGTTGGCCCTTACAACCTCACGTGGACAGACCTCTGCAGAACTGGTTGAAGACCGTAGTCCGTTCTTGGAAGTGCATTGGACACCTACGTATTTCATAGCGGGCTCTGCTGGCGGTGAGGAACTCTTCTTCGGAATCCAAGAGGAGTCAGGTGTCCAACAGATCGCGTCGCTACCGCGATGGGATGTTCAAAAGAGCTTTACTCCAGGGACCCACACAGTGAGATTCTTCGATGTCGATCACGAATCCTGTGTGGTCTCAAATGAAGTCGGACTAGCCATGGTCACAGTCGACCGGAAGCTTGTCTGGCAGATCCACCATGGAGACACGACGCAAAGAGTGCTTTCCGTTGACGAAGAACATATCAATTTAATGGGCTTGAACACGGCAAAACGTATAAATACCGCAACCGGGGCAATACAAGAACAGCCTCTTGAACAGCAACAGCAACAGCAACAGTAACTTAGTCGCGGCCATTTTATCCTTATCAAGTTCTACCGCGAATCTTCACGGAACGAAACGATAAAGAAAGCAGTAAAGAATTTTGGAACAACATAAGTCATTCGTTAACGGTGAAGTGTCTTTTTGGTTTCGCGACATCGGATACCCAGAGCATCGACCGGCATTGCCAGGTCCGCGTAATGCCGATGTTGCCATTGTGGGGGCAGGTTTAAGTGGGCTCTGGAGTGCCTACTATTTGAAGCAAGCACGCCCTGATTGGGACATATGTATCATAGAAAAAAATTTCGCTGGATTTGGCGCATCGGGCCGCAATGGTGGCTGGCTTAGTGGCGAACCAGCCGGAAAATTCCGGCATTATGCAAAAACTCATGGTACTCAAGCTGCAATAGCGCAACAGAAGTTAATGTTTGCCGCGATTGATGAGATCCTTGCTGTTGCACACAAACACGGCATTGACGCTGATATCGAAAAAGACGGTTTGATTCATGTTGCGCTGAACCCCGCACAAGTTTCCCGGCTGAAGGTTCAGCGAGAAACGTTGTTGGACCAAGGCTGGGAAGAAGACGACATGGTTTTGATGTCACAGTCTGAGCTCGGCGACCGTGTGAATATCGCCGGTGCTCTCGGCGGCTTTTGGACTCCGCATTGCGCGCGAGTGCATCCGGCAAAATTGGTTACCGGACTTGCACGAGTCGTTGAATCAATGGGTGTTCAAATTTATGAACAAACCGCAGTTGAAGCGATCGGCTCTGTCAGAGTTGAAACACAACAGGGAGACGTTACTGCGAGATATATTGTTTCTGCCCTTGAAGGATATTCCGACTCATTGAACGGAGAACAGCGCAGGCTACTGCCGCTCAATAGCAGCATGGTGGTAACAGAAATTTTGCCCGACAGTGTGTGGGAGGAAATCGGCTGGTCTGGGGCAGAGCTTGTAGGCGATGCTGCGCATAGTTTTGCTTACAGCCATCGCACACTTGACGGAAGAATAGCCCTTGGTGGTCGGGGCGTACCATATAATTTCCGCTCGGGATATAAGGCTGATGGAAAAACCGACATGGACACCGTCAAGGAGATTGCAGATAAACTCACTGCGATGTTTCCGGTGCTGAAAGACTACGGCTATGTCCATGGTTGGAGCGGCATCCTAGGAGTGCCTCGAGACTGGAGTGCTGCAGTCCAATTTGACGCGTCCACAGGCATTGGAAAACTTGGTGGGTACGTTGGGCATGGATTGACTGGCACAAACCTTGCTGCTCGAACACTGCGGGACTTGATCTTAAACGAAGACACGGAACTTGCGCGCTTGCCTTGGGTTGATCGCACAGCAAGGCGTTGGGAGCCTGAACCACTGCGGTGGTTGGGTGCTAATGCGATATACGCTGCGTATAACGTCGCAGATAAACGTGAAGATGCCAGCAACAGCACCAAGAGCTCGTCCATTGGTTTGTTGGCTAATCGCATTAGTGGCAGATGGTGAAAGCCCCTGACAAAAAAGATTGGCGGTGTTGTACTGACATTTTCAGTACAACACCGCCAAAGTTTTCTTACGAGGCGTTTAGAGCATGACCTGGCGGTTGACATCCTTATACAGTAGATATCGGAAATTCGATGGTCCACCGGCATAGCAAGCCTGCGGACAAAAAGCACGTAGCGCGAAATAGTCGCCGGCTTCGACCTCCACCCAGTCTGCATTGAGCCGGTAAACCGCCTTGCCCTCAAGTACGTAGATACCATGCTCCATGACATGGGTTTCAGCAAACGGGATCACCGCACCTGGTTCAAAGGTCACAACATTGACGTGCATGTCGTAGGCCAGGTCCGTAGTATCGAGTAACCGTGTGGTCCGCCAGGCATTATCGGTGCCTGGCATAGCGACTGGGTCAATCTCGTATTCATGGCCGAACACTGCTTGCGGGATGCGCCCCTCGAGTGGCTCATAGCGTTTCCGGAACCAGTGGAACCGTGCAGGACCCTCTCCGGTTCCATGGACTTGCCACGCGGCCCCGGGCGGCAGGAAGGCAAACCCACCCGCTGAGAGTTCATGAGTCTGGCCCTCGTGTTGCACCGCGATGGAGCCATCCAAGACAAAGAGGAAGCCTTCGACTTCGGGCTGAGGCTCGGGCCGGCTGGCTCCACCGCCGGGTTGGACCTCGACAATGAGCTGAGCAAATGTAGTGGCTCCACCGGCCACCGGCCGGTTTAAGAACCATGCACGTGTGTCTGTCCAGTCGGGCAGCACGGAGGTGACAATATCACGCAGTACCCCCTTGGGGATCACGGTGTAGGCCTCGGTTACCACAGCCCTGTCGGTCAGTAGATCCGTCTGCGGTGGGTGACCACCCTGCGGTGCATAGTAGGGGGGAATTGAGGTCAAAGCGGTCTCCTTGAACTGTTGAGTAATCACGATGCGGACTCTGGTACCAGACCGGTTGAAGCCAAATGCTGTAGTGCAAGTCGGTCTAAGCCGATGCGATGTTGCATCTGCGTAGGATCTGCAGCACCACACGCGATACTGCGAAGAATGTATCGAGCTAGTGCTTTGGCTGTGGCGGGTTCGTCCATGATGCCGCTGTGTTCGGTTCGCACGTATCGCTCCAATCGGTCCACTGCTGAAGTCAGCGAACGGTTGAAGAAATCGAAAGTTGCCATAAACCGGGTTGGTAGTTGAGCAGGATGCATATCCCAGCCCTGGTAGATGCCTCGACGTAGGTGGCGTCCTACTAACCGGGCGTGGAGCTGCCAAGCATCACGGACCTGCTCAGGATCGCCTACGGGCAAGATATTGGTAGAGCCATCCGAGAAGTGCACCCCTGTTTCGGCAACCGCGGTCAGGACGACGTTCTTAGCAAAATCAGCGGCTGGGTGCTCCATGGATTGGTAGGCTGCGGCAATCCCCAGCGAGGCCGAATAGTCGTAGGTCCCGTAGTGCAACGAACTGATCCGACCTTGTCCGGCGTGGACTACGTCGGCCACTGTGGAACGCCCGTCGGCGCTGATAATCAGCTGCGGTGTTTCTACCTGCACCTCGTAACGCAGCACACCCTCTGCTAGGCCCAATCCGGATTCAAGCGCGGCAGTAACATCGTTCATCGCCTTGACCTGATCAACTGTTGTGACCTTCGGCAGGGTCAACATGGTTGAGGGAGGTAGCTCACCGGTGAGTTCTGTCAGAGTTGCCAGATACCGTTCTAAAGTGCGCAGTCCACGAACACGTAGATCAGCCTCTAGGCACTTGAAACGAATCCCAATAAATGGTGGTGCGGTACCTTCCTGCAATGCTTTGGCAACCTGTTGGGCCGCTGCAGTGGCGTGTTGATCTTCTTCGGCATCGTTGCGACGCCCATAGCCGTCTTCAAAATCGATGCGCAGATCCTCAACCGGCTCATTGGTGAGCTTGCGCTCAACGAGTGTAGCCAGCTGATCTCGATATTCCGGATCAGCCGTGCTATCCACCGCCAGCTCTGCGATCTGAGACATCCCACCCTGCTGTCGGACGGTATTCAACGCCTCTTGACCCCAATGTTGTGCGGTGTCGAAGCTGAACTGATCGGCAGGAACATAAGCGGTGTGCACAGCTTGGCGACGCCCATCGTCCCCCGGATAGGCACTTGCCAGCAGAGCATCTGTGGCAGCCAGGGTCTGATTCAGTTGGTGAAACACGTCATCGTTGAGAATCACTGGTCAATCACCTCGTAGGCAGGCAGGGTTAGGAAGTCGACAAAGTCCTCTTCGCGTCCGCTGGTGATGCGAGCGATGATCTCCGCGGCAGGCTTGTAATAGCGGAGAAAAATGTCATCATCATCGACTTCGTCGCGCAGCCGTTGGACTTCTTCCTCAAGGATAGCTGTGACGCGCGCCGCAGTCATCACCTCGCCGGTATCTGCCGCGGTCACGTTATTGGCGATCAGCTGCCAAACCTGCGAGCGGGAAATTTCAGCGGTGGCGGCATCTTCCATGAGACTTCGGATTGCCACGGCACCGTTACCCGACAGCCAGACTGCGGTATAAGCAACGGCAACATATAGGTTATTGCGTACGCCTTCTTCGGTTATTTGACCCGGTGCAGATTCGACGTCGAGGAGATCTGCGGCTGTAACGTTGACATCATCGCGTTGCCGGTCGACTTGGTTGTGCTTGCCGCCGAGCACCTTATCGAATTCCGCT
>DHCFI07803__coassemble_1510_pt1 | contig 16316 bp, 17 predicted proteins | sample DHCFI07803__metabat2_high_PE_025 | metagenome-assembled genome bin DHCFI07803
TAGAGCGTTCGACTGAAAATCGAAAGGTCACCGGATCGATGCCGGTCGGAGCCACTGGAGCCCTCGCGTAGCTTCTACATCGCGGGGGTTCCTTCATTTTCTCAACTATGCATTTACTACGTAGTCGTTACTCGGACACGGTCTTGGACTACTGTTGATGTCGTGAAAGTTTTTGCACACCGCGGGGCAAGCTCAGACTATGCCGAACATACGTATGCGGCGTTTGCTCACGCGCTGGTACTTGGTGTCGATGGAATCGAAACAGATGTCCAACTTTCAGCTGATGGTCACCTAATCTGCTGGCACGACGCGACGCTGAACCGGACATCGTCGGGCACCGGACCGGTGCGAGCACAGCGACTGAGTGACCTGCGCAAACTTGATGTCCACTCGTGGAAGACCACTCATCCCTCGGGGCTCCACTCCCTCCCAGCACGTTACACAAGCCCCGAAGGCCAGCTCGTCACCCTGGAGCAGTTGACGCATCTGATGGTGCAAGCACAGTACCCAGTGGAACTTGCCCTCGAAATGAAAATCGGCGCATGGCCAGATGGGGTCATTGAAGATGCTGTGCTGGAGTGGCTACAGCGATGGGGGTGGGATGCTGCGACTGGGACGTTGATGCCCGATGGCGAAGCAACCGATGTCAGTGTCTCGATCATGAGTTTTTCCACTGCAGCATTGGGACACGTGGCTGATGACGTACCAGCGACCTGGTTGTGCCAACTGGTGGGCACACATGATGTGGATAGTAGAGCCACGGGCCTGATCGGACCCTCGGTACACTGGTTGACAGCCCCCAGCGCGGTGGACAAGTGGATTCAGGCAGACCGGATCGTCCGTATGTGGACGGTAGAGACGAACGAACAGTTGCGCGCTGCAGCACGGCTGGGTGTCCAACAGGTCACGGTGAATGATCCGTCATGGGCGCTGCAATTCAATGATGCCGCGCCGTTGCCCCTGTTGGACCGCGTCGACGGCTGAGGATACGTTGAGCTTGTGATAGACCGACCGCAGCTGCGTTTTGACGGTGTTTGGACTTATCCCAAGGGCCTTGGCGATACGTGCTCGCGTATGTCCACGGGCTAAATGGCTAAGAATTTCTACTTCACGCTCCGTGAGTGTGGGACCGGGTTCCGGGAGTCCCACCAGGAATGTGGAGGCACTTTGGGATGGTGGTGGCCATGAACTGACATGTTGTTCCGCGAAGTCACGAATCATGGGGTTGAAGAGATCAATTTCAGCCGGGGACAAGCCGCGTGGTAATCGAGCAGCGTGTTCCAGCGTTGCAAGGCTATCCTTTGTCTCGCCTGCTTGAAACTGGGCGGTGGCGATAATGGACAGCCGTCGGATCTCGACCAGGCGAAACCCTCGCGTATGCTGTCGCAGGCTTGATGCTTGTTGGATGGCCTGGTCGTATCGTCCCGCATACAGTTGAGCGGCAGCTTGGATCAGCTTGGTGTACATCAGCCGCGGGTCGGTCCGATGCAAGAACTCTATGGCCTCTGACCCCCGGCCGAGACGCAAGGCAAGCTTTGCTCGTTTGAGTGGAATGACGCTGCCCGTAAACCCATTGCCATCAACTCGCGGAAACGGTAAGGCATCGAATATCTTCAGTCGATGTTCCAGCTCGCTATAGTGCCCAGCCGCTTCAAAGACCCGGTGGATTGCGACGATATAGAACGGCCACATCTCACCGATATCATGCAGGCTGACCGCTTCGAGCCGGTCGAGCATGATCTCCCGATCGTCTGAAGACGTCAGGATATCGACAAATTCCAACTGGATATCAATTTGGTTTTCAAGCCAGCTCGACGAGCGTTTAATGCGCTGCGTGCGTTCAAGAAATGCCTTCGCACTTGTGACGTTGCCGAAACAGGCATGGATCAAAGCTGATTTCACCAGGGCAGCCCGCGTGAGATAACTGTATTTTGGCGTCGCCGGATACAGTTGTACCTGGGTGAAAATCGTGAGCGCTTTGGTAAAGTCCCCGGCCAGCATGGCCGAGACACCAATCTCTAGAGAGGCTTGGAGGCGCCATCCGCCGTGCGGATCTAAGACAAACCGCATTTTCCCCAGGAGACCTTCGATGACCTCGGCTTGGCCAAATGCCTCAATGACGCGACCCTGTATGCGAAGATCGTGCATCCGAAACATCGCCAAGATGAACATCTGTTGGGGGTCATCGCTATCAACCTCCGACAGGAAAGCGTAAGCATCTGCCCGTTCGGCTTCAGATGCGGTGAGAATACGGTGGGCAGCGACCAGTAACAGGGGCGGAGCGGGCAGAGTCTGAATAAGTATTTCGAGAACACTGGCCATTCTGGATGGGTGCAGCCCGAACCATAGTGCGGCAAGATTGTCTTCAAGGAGGCGGGCTGCGTCATCGAAGGATTCAGTAGCGAACAACGCTTCAACTTTGGCAACGAGGGCAGACAACTCGTCCCATTCCGGAACCATCATGCTATCTGAATGGGGTGGGGTAGACATATGGTTATACCGCTCAGTTATTTATCAGACCATAGGTGTCTTTGAAAAGAGCATAACGCCAGTTCGTGTTGTGCGCCATAGACGGTGTTCGACACCTGGGCAAACTCAGCAATGCGAAGGGGACATGCTCGAGGAATAGAGCGCTGGTGCTAAGCTGAGCTATGGTCTGCCGTGATTCGCGGCCGTGCGGCAAAGTATTGGGAGGTGTCCTCGTTGGACGAGAGTTCTAGTTATTGTCCCGTGCTGGACGCCGTGCGGATCCGGGTGTTTGAACCAGTGTTTTTCGCTGTGTGAGTGCTCCACGGTACGGTGCTCCAGCAACCTTAATATCCCAGGGTGGACACCCATTGCTTTGATTTTATGAAAGTGGTTGCTATGGCCAAAAAGCAGCTGGACGACGTTAAACAGTTGATTGACGAAATCGAGAAACACCTCGGCGACGACAATTTCGCTGAAGTGTCCCACCGCATCAACGTGCTGCGACCGGCAGATGCGATCCGCGTGTTAGAACGCTTGAACCATCGCCATCGAGCGTTTGTGTATTTGATGTTCGATAAAGACTTGGCGTTGCGCGTCTTCGAGGGGCTGCCTCCGGTGCTGCAGGGCGACCTGGTCAATGCACTGCAGGAACACGACACCGCCGAACTGTTTATCGGTTTAGCCCCGGATGATCGGGTGTGGTTGCTCGATGAGCTGCCAGCGACCGTGGCTTCAAAACTTTTAGAAGGCTTGGACGTCGATGAACGTGCTCAAACCTCAGCGCTGCTGGGATATGCCGAGGGATCTATTGGACGGCGTATGAGTCCCCAGTTCATTACGCTGCGGCCGTATAATACTGTCGCCGATGCGATGCAACGGGTCAATTCTCGACTCCACACCGCTGAAACGATCTACTATCTGCCGGTGATTGACGATGGGCGTCGGGTGATCGGAGCAGTCAGCTTGCGTCACCTCATGGGTGCTTCAGCTACCCAAACCGTTGAAGAGCTGATGGGACCTGCCCGCACCGCTGATGTCTCCGAAGACGCCGAGAATGTGGCCCGGCGAACGGCGCGGCGCGGTACGTTTGCGGTGTCAGTTGTGGATCACGAACAGCGTCTCGTCGGTATTTTTACCCTGGATGATGCGGTACGGATTCTCGAACATGAAGAGTCTGAAGACGTCTCGCGTCAGGGTGGTGTCGAGCCACTGCGTCGTCCCTATTTGTCGACGCCCGTTTCGCGACTGGTCCGAAGTCGTATCACCTGGTTGCTTGTGCTCGCAGTGGGTGCGACCCTCACCGTTCAGGTGCTGTCGGTCTTTGAGGCAACCCTTGAACAGGTCACGGTGCTTGCGCTCTTTGTGCCATTGCTCATCGGAACCGGCGGCAACACCGGTAACCAGGCGGCGACCACGGTGACTCGAGCACTAGCCCTGCACGATATCGAGCCTCGAGATCTGTTGCGTGTCCTGACCAGAGAACTGCGCACCGGATTCATGCTCGGTATTTTACTGGGATCGCTGGGCTTTGTGATTACCGCGCTGATCTACGAGTTCGAGGTCGGGCTCGTCATTGGGCTGACACTGCTGGCAGTGTGCACCGTTGCCGCCGCGGTCGGCGGGGCGATGCCGTTGCTTGCACGCGCCATCAACGTGGATCCCGCTGTGTTTTCGAATCCGTTCATATCGACCTTCGTGGATGCCACCGGGTTGATCATCTACTTCATGATCGCCAAGGCCATACTGCAAATCTAGAACCCCGAGATTATCCTGCACCAATAACAAGGGCCGGCACAATCCAATGGGTGAACGCCATGGTCAAGACGATAATGGCCACCACAGCGATCACATGGATTCGAAGGTGGTCGCGCATGACCGCAGCAAACTCTCGGATGAGTGCTCCCGGTAAGTAGTACCAGACGGTTGGAGCGCCCACGACCTGGGCTCGCAACCCCAGTGCTCTGGTGATCAGCGCCGCCCGAAAGACATGATAATTACTGGTTACCACGGTGACCGGGGAAGTGCTGTCGGGTAATAGGCGCTGCGAATACACGAGGTTTTCCTCGGTGGTGGTCGAATGCTCCTCGGCGACCACCAGTTCAGGGGCCACGCCCTGGTCGAGCAGATAGTCACGCATTGCGGCACCTTCCGGACGTGGCTCATCGGCGCCTTGCCCGCCGGAGGTAATGATGACGGGATGCCCGGCGTCGCGGCGTTGGGCCTTGATACCGCGTTGCAGCCGATCGGCCAAAAGTGGCGGGACCTTGCCGTTGATCAGCCCGGCACCCAGCACAATGATGGCTGCAGCACCGGTGCGCAGTCTGCGAAAACGGTAGGCCACGGACGCAAAAAGAAAGATGCCGAAGCAGCAAGTAATATACGTGACCAACAGCAGCAAGCCAAGATGGATGCCGTATTGCAGGTGATAGACGAGGTCGTCTGTGGCGACTTCGGCGGGTTCAAAAAGTGCTAGCGTCGCGGGAAGGAAAAGCAGGCCGAATCCGGCCAACAGCGACAGCATGTTTGCCAGGCTGCGGGATTCGCGCCGTACCGTGGTGATACCAGCCCAGAGAAGAAAGACGACCAGCGCCGGGTAGCCAAGGAGGTTTCCTACCAGCAGGACCCCCACCGCGGTCACACCCGAGACGATGAGTAGCTGCGGCCAGTCGGCTTCGAGGTAGAGCACCAACCCTAGGCTCAGTAGCCCAGCGCCAAGGCCTGCGAGACTATAGGCATACGCTGAGATCCGGCGTGGATCACGCACAATACGGGAGATGCCGACGGTGGCTGCGACGGTTCCCAGGATTCCAAGTGCCACCGTGAGCAAAGTGAATGTGGTCATGCTCAAAGTCTAATGCGGTAGGAGTCTCTCCGCGTTGCCGCAGCAAGAAAGCCGGGACAGTCCAAAAGAACTGTCCCGGCCTCTTGCGGTGTCTCGGTTACAACACGGTTAGCGCTGGTACATCTTGGGCCACGTCTTGGTGACCAGGGTCAGCACGTCGTAGGTTGCCACAATCTCGTCGTCTTGGTTATGCAGGACGGCATCCCAGCGAACCTCGCCGTACTCGTCGGTGACACGCGGGGTGATTTGCTTGGCGGTCAGGGTCACTCGAATGGCGTCGTCGTAGGTGACCGGGGTGATGAATGAGAGGTTCTCCAGCCCGTAGTTGGCCAACACGGGTCCTGGGGCAGCATCCACAAATAGCCCGGCCGCCCATGCAACCAACAGGTAGCCGTGCGCGACACGACGGGGGAAGAAGGGGTTGGCCATAGCGGCCTCTTCATCCGTGTGCGCGTAGAACTTATCACCGGTCTCGTCAGCGAAGTCCAGAATATCCTGCAGCGTCACCGTGCGCAGTTCGGAAGCAAATTGATCACCAATGCGCAGGGTGTCCAGCGGTTTGCGGAATGGGTGTTCGCCTGAGCCATCGTCGACCTGTTGCCGGGTGACCGTATTCGCGGCCGCACCCTGATGCCAGATGCCGGTAATCGCCGTCATCATATCGGGGGAGCCCTGTAGCGCAGTACGCTGCATGTAGTGCTTGACGGCGCGAACGCCACCGAGTTCTTCGCCACCACCAGCACGACCCGGACCACCATGCACCAGGTGTGGCATAGGTGAGCCGTGGCCGGTTGAGGTCTTGGCGGTCTGACGGTTCAACACGTGGAGACGACCGTGGTGGGCAGCAATGCCAAGCGTGGTGTCTGTAACGAATGCAGGATCGTTGGAGCACACCGAGGCAACCAGCGAACCGGCGCCTCGAGCAGCCAAGCGAGTTGCCTCGCCCGCTGTGCCGTCATAGCTGATCACCGATGTCACCGGACCGAAGGCCTCGACACTGTGGACTGCATCGGTATCCGCGTCATCGAATTCCAAAATGGTCGGCGGGAAGAACGACCCGGCGTTATCGTAGTCCGAAATTTTCTCGGGTCCACCCAGGCGGACCTTGCCGCCGGCATCGATGAGCTTCTGGGTCGCATCAGCGACGTCGCGCTGCTGATCTTTCGAGGACAGGGCGCCCATGGTGGTGCCTTGCGCATCTGATGCGCCAACAACGACCTTGTCATTGAGGCGGTGAGAAAGCGCGGTGATGACCGGTTCCTTGAGTGCTTCGGGCACGATGACACGGCGGATTGCAGTACATTTCTGGCCGGCCTTCGCTGTCATTTCCACGAAGACAGCTTTGATGAATGCCTCAAACTCGTCGTTACCTTCAACGGCATCCGGGCCCAAGATTGCGGCGTTGAGTGAATCGGCTTCAGCGGTGAATCTCACGCCACCGTTCTGTACGCTGTCGTGAGCGCGCAGGGTATTGGCGGTGTTCAACGAGCCGGTAAAGGCCACGTGGTCGCGGTAATCAAGGTGCTCGAACAGATCCTGGGTCGACCCTGAGATCAGCTGGAGCGAACCCTGGGGCAGAATGCCTGATTCCAGCATCATGCGCACGGCAGCTTCGGTGACGTAGCTGGTGGCAGTTGCTGGTTTGACGATGGTTGGCACACCCGCGATGAATGACGGTGCGAATTTCTCCAACATGCCCCAAATCGGGAAGTTGAAGGCGTTGATTTGCACGGCGACACCGGGGATCCGGGTGTACACGTGGGTTCCAACGAATGAACCGTCGCGGGACAGACCTTCGGTTTTGCCATCAACGATGACGTTGCTGTTCGGCATCTCGCGGCGACCCTTGGAAGAGAACACAAACAGGGTGGAAATACCGCCGTCGGTGTCAATGGCGTGGTCGCGTTTGGTTGCACCCGTGCGGTAGGAGATTGTGTAGAGCTCTTCTTTGCGGCCGTTGAGGTACTGGGCCAACTCTTTGAGCTTGAGTGCACGTTCGTGGATGGTTAGGTCTCCCAGTGCCTTCTGACCCACGGTGCGGGCGTAGTCAACCATGCCGGCGATGTCCACGCCTTCGGAAGATACGTGGGTGATGAGCTCGCCGGTGTTCGCATCGAAAACCTCGGAGGTTTTCTGCGGAGCATCGGCGGCTTGCCATTCACCCTGGGCAAAGGAAGGCAAGACGGTTTTTTCTGGTGCATTCGTTGTCATGAGTCGGCGAGCTCCTTCTTTACTGCCTGAACGGTCGTTCGGTTATTGCGGCTAGTATAGCGTAGATTACACCTGCCAGCCAGCCGTTTTTGCGGTGCAGGTCACGTGCTGCAGTGAGTTGTTACTTGCGGCGATCCAGGAATGCCTGCATCCGATCGAACTTCGCATCGGACTCAAAGAGGATGGCCTGGCCGAGTTCGTCGGCCCAGGGGTGAGCCTCAGGCGGCATCTGGAAGACACGTTTGGTGACCTGCACGGCTAGCGCGTCTTGGGAGGCGATGCTGTCGGCGAGTTCGTGGGTGGCGGTCATGAGGTCTTCGGGTTCGTGGATGGAGTTGACCAGACGCAGCTCGAGGGCTTCTTCGGCGTTGAGCATACGTCCGGTTAGCAGCAGCTCCAGGGCGACTGCTTCGCCGGCCAGTTCTTTTAGACGCCACATGGCGCCGGCTGCGGGGGAGATGCCTAAGTTCGTTTCTGGTTGTCCGAACCGCACCTTGGTGGTGGCCACGCGGAAGTCGGCAGCCCAGGCCAGTTCAGCTCCGCCACCCAGGGCGAAACCGTCGATGGCGGCAATAACCGGCATCGGCAGGTCTTTGATCCGAGAAAACAGCTGGGAATTCACGCCGCGAAGCGCGTCTTGACGGCGACGCTGACGCAGCTGGCCAATATCGGCACCTGAAGCGAAGATGCCGCGCTGACGGGTCGGGTCTTTTGGGTGCGGTGTGGTGGTGCCGGTGATGATGAGGGTTTTCGGGTTGGCTTCCAGCCATTGGCACAGCGCATGGAATTCATCAACCATGGTTTGATCGATGGCGTTGAGTACTTCGGGGCGATCCATGGCGGCCACCACACGGTCTGGTTGAGCATCGTCGACCTGAATGTTTAGGGCTTGGAAATCTTGGGAGAGGGCGGTTAAAGAGGCGAAATCAGTAGACATACATTCCTTTGCAGATCTGTTTGGTGTGGCGGACATGCGTCGACGCCGTGCACTGGAGTTGCAGTGCACGGCGTCGACAGGAATCCAGTGGTGCTTAAATCCTAGCTTGAAGTGTTTCGGGGTCTGGTGTGACATCCCCGGTGTTTTCGTCGCTGAGGTCGCGGCCTTCAACCGCCTTGGGTACCAGTAGAACGCCGATCAGTGAGACCGTGGAGATGCCGGCGATGTAAAGGCCGATCATCCAGGACTGTCCTGTGGCGTCGAGGATAAACTGGGAAATCATTGGGGCAAACGCGCCGCCGATGATCGAGCCGAAAGCATAGCCGATCGAAACGCCTGAGTAGCGGACGGCGGCCGGGAACATCTCTGCATAGAGCGCAGACTGTGGCCCGTAGGACGGGCCAAGGCCTATGGTCAACACAAAGATCGCCACGGTGAACAGCGGCAGCGACGCGGTGTCGATGAGGAACCACATTGGGATGGCCCAGGCGATGATCCACAGGTAGCCGATAATGAAGGTCAGGCGTTTGCCGATCTTATCGCCGATCCAGCCGCCAAAGAGGGTGAAGGCAAACCAGCCCACACCGCCGACGAGGGAGGCGATCAGGGTTGCCGATCGCGGCATGTCGAGCACATTGGCCCCGTAGGAGGCGAAGAAGGCGATGACCAGGTAGCCGGCGGCGTTGTTGCCCGCAAAGATCAGTGCCGCCAAGATCACCGGGCGCTTGTGGTTGCGCAGCAATTCTCCCAGTGGAGCAGAGGAATCACGACGACGTTCTTGCATCTCGGTGAAGACCGGTGATTCGGAGACCGCACGGCGAATCAGGTGGCCAATTACAATCAGCACAACAGAGGAGATGAACGGAATGCGCCAGCCCCATTCTAGGAACTGCTCGCCGGACATCGAGGAGGTCAATATGAACATGAAGCCGGTGGCCAACAGCATGCCCAGTGGTACACCGATCTGTGGGTAGGACCCGAAGAAGGAGCGTTTATTGGTCGGTGCGTGCTCAACCGCCATCAAAGCGGCGCCACCCCATTCACCGCCTGCCGAAAAGCCCTGCAGGATGCGCATCAGAATCAGCAGAATCGGAGCGGCGACGCCCCAGGCAGCATACGTTGGCAGCAGGCCGATCGCGGTGGTTGCACCACCCATGCCGATCAGTGTCACAACCAGAACGAGCTTGCGCCCGTATTTGTCACCTAGGTGGCCCGCAACGACTGCGCCCAGTGGGCGGAAGAGGAACGAAATGCCAATGGAGGCCCAGGAGAGGATCTGCGCTAGGCCTGAGTTATCGGCTGCCAGGGGTTCGAAGAACAGCGGGGCTAGGACGAAAGCCGCCGCTTGGGCGTAAATAAAGAAGTCGTACCACTCGATGGTGGTGCCTACCAGGGTGCCGGCAAGGACGCGGCGCTCTTCTCGGCGCGTTCTTCCGTTGTGGGAAGTGGTGGTCATGGTTTCTCCAGAATGTCAGTGATGTGGTCTGTATACCGCGTGCTGCTCTGCGTGCAAAGTACACCAGGGTGGAGGGTAGCCCCTGGAATTAGATACTGAACGATCGGTATGGAATGATATTGTGACAGACTGTGAGAGTAATCACAAGTTGAGCGATGGTGTTGCCCTAATATTGTTATTCAATAGGACCGCTGTGGTTGGCGGGCCGACGTCAATCAAATCAGTGACGTAACGGTGCAGCTGCCATGGAGTGGTCTGAACCTCAACCGTAAAGGAAGTAGCTATGCAGCACACTGGACATCTATGGAGAACGCGAAGCGAGCACGTTGGGTCTGTTGAAGATCAGGCCTCGATCAGAAGAGTTCTCGAGGCTGCGTTTGAGACTGACGCCGAGGCCGACCTGGTGGACGCGTTGCGGGAAGCTGAGGACAGCTGGATTCCACGTTATTCGGTTCTTGGCATGACTGCGGCGATTCCAGATTCTGAATTTGAGACGATGCCGGCTGCGCACGCGCTGATCCACCGTTGTATGGTGGGCGGCCAGCCGGGACTCATGCTTGCGCCTACCGGAGTGCTGCCACAGCATCACGGAGAAGGGGCTGGCACCGCCGTCATTAGTGCCGCACTTGAGACGGCACAAGCAGAGGGTGAAGCCTTTGTTGTGGTCTATGGCTACCCGCACTACTACCCGCGTTTTGGATTCAAGCCGGCTTCCGAATTTGGCATCACTGCCGGTTGGGCGACTCAAACTGAGGCGCTTCAAGTGAGGGTTCTCGACGAAAGTGCTACGTTGCCAGCCGGTGAGGTTCAGTTGCCGGATGCCTACGGCGTCTAGCTCCTGCATTTTTCATGCACGCTTTATGCCCGGGTAAAGCGTGCATCATTTTAAGCTAGCCAGGCTACGGGCAAGAGTGGGGCTTATTCGAGCCCGAGATTAGCGATGTCCAATGGGCCTAAGGTGATGTCGTATTTCTCCATTAAGTCTGCGCCATATTGCAACGCATCAACGTCCAGTTCACTGTCGTAATGCGGCAGTGTGAGGTCCTGCGCCACAGCGTCATCAATGTTCGTATATTCAGGGACGAGCTCAAGAGGCAGGTCATGATTACCCTGTAGAACCGGGGCGGACTGTGTGATGGCCTGGCAGAGGGCCGCAATGACCTCTAGATTCTTATGCGAACTGCTCGATTGTCGTCCACCGCCTACGGGAATAGCTGCTGCAGGTCTGGCAAACATAGCGCTAATACGCTTGAGCCGGACTGCGCTGCGATGGTCTGGAATGTCGCAACCTGCCAGATAGCCTCAACGTTGCCATTGGCTGCCATCGAGTCCACAAGCTCGATGATGGAAGGTGCACTGGAATTCGACTGCAGTGGATCAAGTTCTTTCCTCGTCGCAGGGAGAGCGCCAAGAGGTGCGTGCGCTGTTTCAATGCACGCACCTCTCATCTTGGCTGATAACGGTTACTACTAGGTGGTATTTTTACGGTAATTTTCGCCTGAGTAACGGGAATACGGCGCAGGTTGGACTGTTGCCCTGATTTCCACTTGACGATGATTCTCCACAGAAGGTTTTGAAGATACGGGATCTTCGCCCCAAAGGATGACGACTTCAGTGCCGGGTTCAGCGTGCGATGGCGCGCACATATTTCCTGGACCGGAATTGCGATCCGCGGTCCGCATTAACCCGAATTCGGGTTAATTCCGACAAGGGAGTACAGTATTCATCCAAGAATTTTCAAGCCGCTTTAGCCCGCCATAGGATGCGGGCTTCGATGGGCCGAACCGGCGTCTGCTGGGATAACAGTTTAGCTGAATCCTTCTTCGCTGCGTTGAAAAACGAACGCGTCCATCGCACCGTCTATCCCACCAAGGCCCACGCCAAACGCGACGTGTTCCACTACATCGAAGGCTTCTACAACACCCGCAGACGTCACTCAGCGTTAGATTGCCAACGACCTGCCGAGGTCCACTATGCCGGACTCCAGCTGGCCACAGCCGCCTAAAGAAAACCCATCAAATAGGTGTCCGAAAAACGCAGGGCAGATCAATCAGCAGATCTAGGTCCTGTGGGCCTTTGGTTTGTTACATGGATAAGATATAAGCCTTTGGGTTTTATTAGCATCAAACCCCGCACGGGAGGAACCGGTGGGGGCCTCATCGACCCGGTGATTCACAAAAGATTCGGCATACATCATTCCGCCCCAGAAGTTTAGGGCGGAGTCCCGTGGACTTGGATTTTCGTAAGGCACCTGCCAGGTTCCTTCTTGCTCTGTAAAGGTGGGGTGGTGTGTGGGGGAGTTGTTCTCGACTACTCCGTGCTCGACCCGTTCTCGCAGACGTACCTCAATGCCGAAAGTCGAGTCGTTGCATTGATGGTATTTACAATGTGAAAGGCCGAGACAATTGACTCGGTTCATTGTGTATCAGATGTCCAATTCGTAGCTCTTGTCTCGCGTATATACTGGTGAAGTGCCTCACATGTTGATGTGCTGTTCGTCGCTACAGTGGCACAGTTGTGGTCACACGCACTCTTCATTTATGTCGTTATAAGGAGCTACGTTTCTATGAGAAGTACAGCGAGAGTTTCTTCAGGGGATGCTGAACTAGTAGGCGCTGGCGAGAGTCTTCCTTCTTCAAAGCCGCCGAGCCCTAAGGAGCGACGTCGAGTACTAAGCGCATCGCTTATTGGAACAGCTGTGGAATGGTATGACTTTTTTATTTATGGCTCTGCAGCTGCTTTGATATTCGGTCCGCAGTTTTTCCCTACAGAAGATCCGTTGGCGGGAACACTAGCAGCTTTTGCGACGTTTGCGGTCGGGTTCATCGCGCGACCTCTCGGTGGCGTCATTATGGGGCATTACGGAGACCGCGTGGGCCGAAAGTCCATGCTCATGTTTTCGATGATGCTCATGGGGATTGCCACTGTGGGGATTGGGCTGTTGCCCAACTATGCCGCAATCGGCATGTGGGCTCCGATTCTGCTCGTGCTCCTGCGACTGCTCCAAGGAGTCGGTGTTGGTGGTGAATGGGGAGGCGCGGTCCTCATGGCAGTGGAGTATTCACCCTCAAACAAACGTGCCCTATATGGTTCCTTTCCGCAGATGGGGTTGCCCATCGGGATCATCGCATCAAACGTAGTCTTTATCGTCGTCACCAATATTATGGCCCCAGAAATGTTCCAGGCCTGGGGCTGGCGGATACCTTTTCTCTTTAGTGCAGTGCTAGTCGGGATCGCGCTATGGATACGATTGCGAGTAGAAGATTCGCCAGCGTTCAAAAAAGTGCAGTCCAAAGATGAGGTCGCTAAAGCACCCCTTCTTGATCTCTTGAAGAACCATCTCGGCACCGTACTACTGGCCGGAACGATTTCTATTGCATCACCTGCTCTAGGCTATCTATATTCCGTATGGATGCTGTCGCACCGAGAAAACCTGGGAGAAGATGGCGTTTCCCAGAACTTGATGCTTGCCCTGATCATCTGGGGAGCGGTATGCCATCTGGTGACTGTAGCCCTGGGCGCTGTTTTGGCCGATAAGTTTTCTCAGAAGCGTGTGTTTCTGTGGGGCGCAGGTTTGCTCGGCGTGTTCGCGTTCCCATTCTTCTGGCTGGTCGACACTGGTGCCTGGTACAACATTGCGATCGCCTTTGCGTTGATGTTATTGGCCCAGTCTCTGATGGCCGGACCGCAGGCTGCACTGGTGGCTGAACTCTTCCCAGCCGAGATTAGATACTCCGGAGCGTCAGTCGCCTACCAAATTGGATCGATAATTGGCGGCGGTTTTATGCCATTGATAGCCACGAGTCTTTATGCTGCATTCAATGATTCCTGGCCTATTGCCACATACATGTTCATACTTGCAGCCGTGAGCTTTGTAGCAATGGCCGTATTGAAAGTTGGGAAATACCGGGCGTCGGTTGACTAGAAAAACTAAGACAATTGTCGTAGTTCAGGTGAGTCACTAGCCGCTGCCGAATATTTCTGGACGCTCCTAGTCTATTAGTGAGAACAATCACACGCTAGTAAGGAGTGGAGGAAACGATGTCTACGCTTACCCCCGTCGTCGAGGGCGCATATGTTTACGACACCAAGCTGAGTAATCAAGGTCGTAATCTCAACAGAATGTGCTTCTCTCTGAAAGACGCTGAGAGCCGCGAAAAGTTCCAGGTGGATGAAGCCGCATACTGCGACGCCTATAACCTCACAGACGAACAGAAGCAGGCCGTCTTGGATCGTGACTGGATCAGCATGATCGAAAAAGGTGGTGCTTCGATTTTCTACATCATTAAATTGGCGGCAATTGACCGCAAATCTATGCAGGATCTCGGGGGCGTTTTCACCGGGATGACTACTGAGGAATTCGTTGCAGAATTGCGCGCAGGAGGACGGAAGTTTGGCTGAAATCATTTGGGGTCTGGCAACCTCGCACGTACCATCGATTGGTGCTGCGATGGACCACGACAAGACCGAAGACGAATACTGGAAACCACTGTTTGACGGTTATGGTCCAGCTCGTGCATGGATGGCCGAACACAAGCCCGACGTCGCCATCGTCGTGTACAACGATCATGCCAATGCCCTCGGACTGGAAATGATTCCGACCTTCTCCATCGGTACTGCTGAACGCTATAACGTGGCTGATGAAGGCTATGGTCCGCGTGCTGTGCCAAATATCGAAGGCGACTTAGATCTATCTGAACACCTGCTGGTGAACCTTGTTGACGAGGGCTTCGATATGACCGCCCTGCAGGAACTGGATGTTGATCACGGATGCACCGTGCCGCTGTCTGTCTACACTCCAGATCCGGGCGATGCGTGGCCATGCCGCGTTGTGCCCATGCTGGTCAACGTCCTACAGTACCCACAGCCAACGGCAGCTCGCTGCCTGGCGCTTGGTGAAGCACTAGGACGGGCGATCCGTTCCTATCCGAAAGACATTAAAGTCGCCGTCTTCGGCACCGGTGGCATGTCACACCAGCTATCCGGGGAACGCGCCGGGTTGATCAACGAGGAATTCGACCGGAACTTCTTGGAAAAGATCGAAACCGATCCAGAATCGCTGGCCGAAATTTCACGTGGTGAATACATTGAACAGGCCGGTTCTGAAGGCATTGAGATGATCATGTGGCTGATCATGCGTGGTGCGCTGGGTGACGACATCACCAGAATCCACGACACCTATCATGTCCCGGCCTCCAACACCGCAGCTGCCCTGGCCTTATTTGCCACGGAAGCCGTCAACGCCGCGGACAACGAACTCGCGGCAGTTTAGAACTCGAAATGAAGAGGCGGTGGGAGAAAATCCACCAGCTATTTAGGGGAGAAGAATGAGCACATTTGTACTAGTCCACGGTGCCTGGCACGGTGGATGGTGCTGGCAGCGGACCGCTCCATTACTGGAGCGTGCCGGTCATGAAGTCCACACACCAACGCTGACTGGACTCTCGAATAAGGCGCACTTGCTGTCGCCAGCGGTTGGGCTAGACACCCACGTTGAAGACATCGTCAGCTACATTGAGGCGTACGATCTCAGCGACGTGACCTTGGTCGGTCACAGCTACGGTGGACAGGTCATCACCGGGGTCGCCGATCGCATCCCAGATCGCCTGGCACGTCGGGTGCACCTGGATGGTTTTATCGGTGACGGTAGCGCTGCCATTGACCTATTGCCTGATGGACCTGCAGGACACTACCGGCATTCCGTGACAGAACAGGGCTTTGATTGGCTCATCCCACTGCGCCCCCTGGAAAAACTGGGCGTCACCGAGGCAATGGACCTGGAATGGCTGACCCCACGACTGACTCCACACCCGTGGAAAACCTACACGGATGAATTGTCGCTTACCGGGAACCACGAGAAGGTCACCGGTGTGTTCATCGAAAGTGTCGACTGGATGCGCGTATTCCAAAAATACGCCGAGATCGCCGAGCAATCAGGCTGGGACACCTACACGTTGAACACCGGTCACGAATCGATGGTCACCGCCCCGGGTGAACTAGCTGATACCCTGCTCACCATTGTTGAAAAGGACCACGCATGAGCATGGAATTCTTGGTTCGTTTTGAAACCTTCCTGCCAGAATCCATGAGCCAGGAAGCAGTCAAAGCCCTGAAAACTGCTGAACGGCAGCGTGCCATGGAACTGCGTGAAGCCGGCATTTTGAAAAGGTTGTGGCGGGTCCCAGGACGACGGGCAACCGTTGGACTGTGGCAGGCCGACTCAGCAACCGAGCTCCACGATGCTCTGGCATCACTGCCGCAGTTCCCGTGGATGGACGTCGAGGTAGAGACCTTGGCAACCCACCCGCAGGAGCAGTAGTTTCGTGGCACCAACACACGATTCCGTTACCGGACAGCCGCGTGCCATCGCGCAGCGGCTGTCTGGTACGTGCTCCATTGTT
>DHCFI07803__coassemble_1523_pt1 | contig 16059 bp, 16 predicted proteins | sample DHCFI07803__metabat2_high_PE_025 | metagenome-assembled genome bin DHCFI07803
TGCCGCCGACGACGTGATCTGCAGCTGGGGGGCCGCAGCAAACATATCCTCGTAGGCGCCCGAAGAAATAGTAGCCTCGGTACCGATGACGCCGACCCGGCCATTCTGCGTTGAAGTCACTGCCCGCTGCACGGCTGGTTGAATGACCTCAACCACCGGGATGCCATACGCTTTGGTGTAACGCTCCCGTGCGTCGCGCAGCACAGCAGCGGTGGCGGAGTTACAAGCAATGACCAGCAGTTTGACACCGGCATCAACGAGTTCATCCATGATCGTCAAGGCCAACCGACGTACTTCGGCAATCGGCTTGGGTCCATAGGGCGTGTTCTCGGTATCGCCCACGTAGACAATATCCTCGTCAGGTAGCTGATCGATTACCGCGCGGGCCACCGTCAAACCACCGACTCCTGAGTCAAAGATCCCAATGGGTGCTGTTGGAGTAGGGGTGATCATCAGAGGTCTCCAATCAGCGCCTGCATGAGGGTTTCCTGCAGCCACGATACAAAGTTGTACAACAAAGCCATATAGCGTTCGACGTCGGTTGCTTGATCGACCGAATCAATCTCGTGAATCCGTTCGGCATCGTCTTCATGTTCAATTTCTAGCCTGGAAGATAACACTAAGCGCACCTGATTCAAGGCACGACCAAACGCTTCTGCTTCCTTCTGCGAAAGCATCAGCGACGGCGTTTGGACCAGCGCATAGGCCCGCTGCAGATCCGCGATCTTCTCCTGGCGGATATCTTCTTGGGCCAGGTCTCGAAACTGTGCTGAACCTTCTTGCGCAGCTGTACCCGACCGCGCGTCGGGTAATAATCGTTGCACGGCCGGATCGTTGAGATCGACCTGGACGTCATCTTCGGTCAGTGAACCGACAAGATCCCAAAACGCTGCATCGGTTGGCGAGTCGTTTTGCCCAGCGGGAGCATCGGGCAAGTAGGCCGCATCCTGTCGGGACCGGAAGCGGTCAAAAAATTTGGGCTTATCTTCTTCTAACGGATCATCAGCCGGACTCACCCCGCCCAGCAATGTCAGAACATCAGAGAACAGTGACCGCAGTATTTGACGCTCGGGTTTCTCCAGATAGGCCGAGTAACCGCGCAGTGTCGATTTGAACGCTAAAGCCATGGGTAATGTGTCGTATCCTTAATGATTCTGTTCGTAAGTTGCCCACAGGCCGAACCCGTGCATTGCCGCCACGTGCCGCTCGGCTTCTTCTTTGGACCCGTTAGCTACCACCGCTTTACCTTCGTGGTGCACCTGCAACATCAATTTATGTGCCACCGAAGCGCTAAACCCGAAATACGACCGAAACACGTAGGTGACATAGCTCATCAGGTTCACCGGATCGTTCCAGACAACCACCTTCCAGGGGTGTCCAAGATTCGTCGTCTCATCAACGACGATCTCCGGCTCAACATCAACTGCACTCGTAATGGACATGCCCCACATTCTAGGCAAGAACTGCACCCGGTGTGCACCAATCCGGACAGCAGTCGCCAAAATGTGTCACAGACTGCCCTAAAGCGCTAGTGTGGGGCCTGTGAGTAACACACACCGTGGCGTAAGCCCAACCTCGTTTTTTACTGACCACTATGAGTTGACCATGGTCGACGCGGCCCGTAAGGCCGGAACCGCCGACCACAAAGCGGTTTTTGAACTTTTTGCCAGACGCATGCCTGCTGGTCGAAGATACGGTGTCAGTGCAGGCCAGGGTCGCTTCCTTGAAGGACTGTCCGAATTTCGCTTCGACGATGCACACCTCGGGTTTCTCTCCGATCACAACGTCGTATCTGAAGACACCATTAATTGGTTGGCCAACTATAGTTTCACCGGGGATATTTATGCCTATGCCGAAGGTGAACCATATTTTCCGAACTCCCCGATTATGCAGGTCGAAGCGACGTTCGCCGAGGCCGTGATCCTTGAAACGTACCTCTTATCGGTGCACAACTACGACACCGCCGTTGCCTCAGCCGGATCACGCATGACCATGGCAGCGGGGGGCCGCGCCTGCATCGAAATGGGTTCTCGTCGAGCCCACGAGGAAGCCGCTGTTGCCGCGGCACGTGCCGCGGCCATTACCGGATTCACCTCGACCTCAAACCTTGCCGCCGGGCTCCGCTACGGGATCAACACCGCCGGAACCTCAGCCCATTCCTTCACACTGCTGCACGACGACGAGAAGACGGCTTTTCAAGCACAGGTGGAAACCATGGGCCGCGACACCACCCTGCTCATCGACACCTTCGACATCGAAGCCGGTGTTCGCAACGCCGTCGACGTCGCAGGCTCAGAACTGGCTTTTGTACGCATTGATTCAGGCGACCTTCTGGAAGAAGCACATAATGTGCGCCGTCTGTTAGATGATCTTGGTAACACCAACACTGGTATAGTTGTCACCTCAGATTTGGACGAGTATGCTATAGCAGCCCTGCGTTCTGCACCGGTTGATGCCTACGGCGCCGGCACCCAGCTGGTTACCGGCTCGGGAGCTCCCACAGCGTCGTTGGTTTACAAATTGACCACTCGGCAGGATCGCAATGGCAAGTGGATAGATGTACAAAAACAAGCCGAAGGCAAGACCAGCCGCGGCGGACGAAAATTCGCCGCCCGCCGGATGGACAACGGGATTGCCACCGCCGAAGTGGTCATCGCAGGCCAGGAGCCACAGTGGGATGCCAACCATCGACCGCTCCAAGTAAAAGTGGTCGACGGCGGAGAAATTCAAACTCAATATATTGGTTCATCTGCCGTTCAACAGGCCGCAGCACACCATAAACAAATGGTCTCCGAGCTCCCGCGGGTTGCTCGCCGGCTACAAGATGGCGAGCCTGCCATCCCTACGGTATTTGAGCTACACTAAGCTGTCCGGTCACCCATACCGGCAACCACATTCCAACACCAAAGGATTAGACACCATGCACGCGCTGATCATTGTGGATATCCAACAGGACTTTTGCGAAGGCGGAACGTTAGCCGTTAAAGACGGCGCGCAAACCGCTGCATTGATCACCGAATACATGAACCAGTGTGGTCAGAAATTCGATGTCATTGCCACCACCCGCGACTGGCATATTGATCCAGGTCCGCATTTCTCAGACGAACCCGATTTTGAAAACACCTGGCCCGTCCACTGTGTGGCCGGCACTCCAGGCGCCGAGCTGCACGAGAATTTAGACACCGAATTTATCGACGCGGAGTTCCTGAAGGGCCAGTACAACGACGGCTATTCGGGATTCGACGGGGTGCTGGGCGAGCCAGATCTTATTCGCAACCAGGACGGCATGGCCGGCCCATACGGCGCCACCGCTGCCGCAGCTGCTGCCACCGATACCAGTTCCATCACCATGGACGAGTGGCTCCGACAGCACGACGTCGAGCGAGTCACGATAGTCGGCATTGCCACGGACCACTGTGTCCGAGCAACCGCGATGGACGCTTCCGATGCTGGTTATGAAGTCCGTGTCATCACCAACTTGACCGCTGGTGTATCAGATAAAAACATCGACGACGCCACCGATGAGATGGAAGACTGCGGCGTGATGCTCTCTGAATGGCCCGGAGCCAAGACTTTCATCGGCCAATAACGCAAACACTCAAGACAAAGTGCAGGTGGAAGATTCTTCCGCCTGCACTGTTTTGTGTCGCCACGAATAGTGGCATCGGAGGCAGCCAGCTCTACCGGATGACAGACGTCCTATTATTTGCGCCCGACGAACCAACCCTGCAGTGTTTTTAAGCGCACTTCAATTTGTTCCTTTGTAGCTTGTGCCACCGGGGGACCACCCGAGACTTCACGGAGTTTGTTATGGATCACTCCGTGCGGGGTCCCAGAACGAGCAGACCACGCAGAAACCGATGATGACAGCTTCTTTCGCAGCTCCTTCATCTGACGGTGATCAACAACGTTCGAGTCCTGGCTCGGCGCTGATCGCGGCTGGCGCTTCAGCTGATCCGACTGTCGCTGTTTCAACAGTGTCGAAACCTGGTCAGCGTCCAGTAAACCCGGAATGCCAAGGAAATCGAGCTCTTCAGCTGATCCGATCGCTCCCCCTGTACCAAACTCACCGCCGTCGTACAGCACCTTGTCAAAGGATGCTTGTGATTCCAACGCTTGAAATTTGGCACCCGTGAGTTCGGAAGACGCAGACTCTTCGGTATTGGCCTCTCGTAAAAGATCTTCTTCGGGAGCATCTTCGAGGGCTTCAACCGACACACCGTTATCAATCTCTAATGCGTGATCGCGTTCCTCTTCCATCTCGTTAGCCAAATCCGTTAATTTCGGAACAGATGGAAGAAAAACAGAAGCCGTCTCGCCACGCTTGCGAGAACGCACGAAACGACCAACAGCCTGTGCGAAGAACATTGGAGTTGACGTCGATGTTGCGTAAACACCGACACAGAGTCGTGGCACGTCGACACCTTCCGACACCATGCGCACCGCGACCATCCAACGCTGATCGCCCTCGGAAAACGCCTCAATCTTTGCTGACGCCGTGGGATCGTCCGACAGTACTGTGGTGACCTTTTCACCCGAGAGCTTTTCTAGGATATCTGCGTAAGCACGAGCATCTTCGTGATCAGTGGCGATCACTAACCCACCGGCATCCGGTACGTTACGTCGGACTTCTGTAAGACGATGGTCCGCGGCTTTCAGCACCGAGGGGATCCATTCACCTTTTGGATTCAGTGCGGTGCGCCAAGCGCTAGCGGTCATATCCTTCGTTGCTGCTTCGCCGAGTTGGGCTTCCATGACCTCGCCGGAAGACGTTTGCCAACGCATGTGTCCCGAATACGCCATGAAAATCACCGGGCGGACGACGTAGTCACGCAATGCAGGTCCATAGCCGTATGTGTAGTCGGCTCGAGAACGCAGCACGCCGGTACCGTCGTCTTCATATTCCACAAACGGGATCTGGGCATCGTCAGACCGAAACGGTGTACCGGTCAATGACAGGCGCCGCTCAGCCGGTTCAAAAGCCTCTCGGATCGCTTCACCCCAAGACAGTGCGTCTCCCCCGTGGTGGATTTCGTCGAGAATGACCAGTGTTTTTCCCGCTTCGGTACGGTTACGGTGCAAAATGGGTTTGGACGCGACCTGTGCATAGGTCAAAGCAACGCCCATGTATTCCGAACCATGACGACCATCAGCATTTTTAAAGTTCGGGTCGATGGCCAAGCCAATGCGAGCGGCCGAGTCTGCCCACTGACTCTTGAGGTGTTCGGTTGGCGCTACCACGGTGATACGTGAAATTGTCCCGGATTCGTAGAGCATTTTGGCCACGCGAAGTGCGAAGGTCGTTTTACCAGCGCCGGGGGTCGCAACGGTCATGAAGTCTTTGCGAGGCTTGGCAAAATACAGCTCAAGGGCTTCTTGCTGCCATTGGCGAAGCTTCTGGGCAGTCCCCCATGCGGCCCGTTCAGGTAAAGCCGGTGGGAGATCTTCTCCGATCTGAAACAGCGCATCACTCATGCGTGATTACACAACCTCCTTCATGACCAAGTTTTTTAGACAAACAAATGTTGACCACCAAGATTGGTGGCCAACATGAGTTCAGAGCATCAAATTATTTTTTACGTCCGAAACCGAAAAAGCCGCCGCCTTTACCGGAGTCTGAAGAGTCATCATTCGATTCTAGCCCGTCCCAAATTTCTTGGCAGCTTGGGCACATTGGAAAACGCTCTGGGTCGCGAGACGGAATCCAAACTTTTCCGCACAGCGCAACAACGGGAGTACCGTTGATTATTGCATCGGTGAGTTTGTCTTTTGGAACGAAGTGTTTAAACCGTTCGTGGTCTCCGGGTTCAGTCGACTGGCGCTGTTCTTCACGGTCCAGGACACCGGTCGATCCCCCATTGGTGTCCTCGTGCGGATCGTAATCGGTGGACGAGGCGTGCACAAAGTTCATCGGATTCATGCCTCCAGTATAGTCGGATGCGCGAACTTGTCAGGTTCACAACGAGCTGTCAGCTTAGTATAACGCCGAGACCTTCACAATTGCCTGATAGGTTTCTGGCAGTGCACGGTCGTACCATTTGCCACCGATTTTGACACCGGCCCACAACAGCCCGGCACCGTACAGCACACCGATCATCAACGTTACGATCCCCCACACTGGATTGCCCGTGATCAACGCGATCACGGCGGGGATGATCACTGGCACAGCTGCGATCACCTGTGCGAGCATGCCCAGGGTTTGTACGATCATGGTGCGCCCCATACCACCTTCAGGCTGGGCCATCGGACTGGCGCCAGGTGGTGGGGCTGGATAAATGTAGCGTGCGGACGAGACCGCTGAAACGGCCAGCCCGGTCAGCAGCACACCAATGCCAAGTCCCAGCCACGTGGTGAGCTCATCCAGTGCACCCGCACCATAGAGCATCCCAACGGTCAGGATCACCAGCAATGGCAGGCCCCAGGTAAGCAATGCAAACACTCGACCCAGACGATCGTCGATACCGCGTACCCCGGTGGTTACGTGCAATGAGAATCCTGTGGAATCGTATGAGAGGTCTGCGGAGATCGAAAAGCCAATCAAATAGGCGATAGCCACCGGAATTATTTTGGCAATGAAACTCACTTCGTCGTGATCAATGGCGACCAGCTGCACGACACCGATACCAACCAGCACAACGATAATCAGCAACGAGGCACTGTAGCGAGGATCTTTGATCCAGAACATTAAGGAACGCGCCCAAATGGCCTTCATCGGTGTATTAGCCCGACCAATCAGCCCCGTGCCAGTTACTTCTCGTTGGCGCTCCTTCACGGTCCCGGCGGCTTCGGTTGTGCGATTAACTATCGCGTTATACGCCACCAACAACGCAACAACATAGGCCAACATCACCACCAGGTGAAGCGCGGCCATGCCCCATTGTCCCTGGGCGACCATGGCAGGTAACGCCAGGAATCCGGCCGGCGTATATGCGACCCAGGCTGCAATGTCGGGCAAGAGTTCCCAAAATTCTTGGATGGTTTCGATGGCTCCGAACAAAATGAACCCGGAGAGCATCAGTGGAACCAGCAGTACAATTTGGATGGTGTCACGAACAACGCGACGGGAAATGACATTCGTTAACAACCCAACGATGACCTGCATCAACAGAACACAGATGGCTGTGCCCAGTACGGCAGCGATGATACCAGCAAGGATTGCCGCGGGGTTCCAACCCCATAAAACGGCACCGGTTAGCAACAGGGTAAACGTGCCGATACCGGTGGGAGCGATGATCCCACCGAGAACGACGCCGGGAACCAATTGCTTATTTGGGATGCCGTAGGTCAGAAAGTTTTTCGCATCGGTGAATGGACTCGTGGAAGAAAACACGATTGGTCCAACAACCCAACCGATGATGAAGACAGCACCCAGCAGGATAAACGGTGCCCCACGCTGTGCATAAGAAATGGTCTCGGGTGACAGCATGACGATCCCGATGGCTGCGAAATAGGCCATGCCGATCAAGTACAGGTAACCCAACGTCGAGAAGATCGCGCCGATCATTGCGCCGGTAGAGCGACGAAAGCCATTCCACATCAGGCGATAGCGTAGCCGGATTAGGTGCGAAACCATGACAGTCCCTCCCCGGTCTGCTCACTGGAGACCATCCCCACGAAACGATCTTCTAGGGATTGCTCACCGGTGACTTCAGTCATAGAACCCGAAGCGAGTACTTCGCCTTTGTCAATGACGGCAACGTGATCGCACATGCGTTCCACCAGGTCCATCACGTGGGAGGAAATCATAACCGTTCCACCAGACTGGACGTAGTCATTGAGGATATTGCGAATCCGCGTCGAGGAGACTGGATCAACGGCTTCGAAAGGCTCATCCAGAATCAGCACTTTGGGTGAATGGATCATAGCTGCAGCGAGGCTAATTTTCTTGGTCATACCCGCCGAATAATCTGCAACCATTTTATTGGCCGACTCTTCCAGATCCATCACTCGCATCAGATCTGGGACACGTTCAGCCACGACGTCAGCGTCCATGCCACGCAATAGTCCCGAGTAGGTAACCAGCTGGGCGCCAGTAAGTCGTGGAAACGCTACCGCGCCATCCACCAGGACTCCCAGAATGCCTTTGGCTTCGATGGGAGTTTCCCACATGTTCAGTCCGTGGACCCAGACCTGCCCGTGGTCGGGGCGTAGCAGCCCGGTCATCATGGACATGGCCGTGGTTTTCCCTGCACCGTTGGGTCCCACGACGCCGTAAAACGAGCCGGCTGGAATGGTGAGGTTGATGCCGTTGACGGCGACTTTGTCCCCGAATTGTTTACCCAGGGATCGTATGACCACCGCGTGATCGGGATCTGGAAGTGACGCATTATCTAACATAGTGACCAGTGTAAAAAATGTGGTGGCAAAACAAATCCCCCGCCCGGTTGATCTTCAACTCAGGCGGGGGACGGAAACAGTGTGGCTGAGGTTTAGAACAGTGCTGAGGCAAGCTTGCGACGAGAGCTAGCAACTCGTTCATCCTGGTCGCCGACAACACTGTAGAGCTCCAACAGATGGAGTCGAGCGGTGTCCTTGTCTTCGCCAGCGCTGCGGCCAATATATTTGACCAACCGGTCGAAGGCATCTTTGACGTGCCCACCCAGCAGGTCAAGGTCTGCCACGGCTACTTGCGCTGCGACGTCGTCGGGGTGCTCTGCGGCATTTGCACGGACCTGCTGCACGTCAGCATCGTGGGTGCGCTGCATGAGCCCAACACGTGCTTTACCACGCTGTGCTTCATCATCCTGCGGGTTTTCGGCAAGTGCTTTGTCGTAGGCCGCGATGGCCTCGTCGTAATTTTCGGCTTGTAGTGCCGCTTCGGCTTCCTGGTGCAGGGGTGGCAGCACGACGTCGCCGTCGTCGTCGGTGGCTTCGACCAGCGGCGCCACGGTTCCTGCCATACCCGCTTGCACAGCGGACGAGTTTATTTCGTCCAAGAGTTGTTCTAGCTGTTCGGCTTCCACTGCCTCATTGAACAGTGGCAGCGCCTGCTGACCCATGAGTGCCACAACCATCGGGCCGGCTGGCACACCGAACATTTGCAACAGCTCGGGGTGTGCTTCGGTATCGATACGTCCCATAACCATGCGCCCGGCACGGGCATCAATGGCTGGTTGGAGCACGGCATCAATTTGTGCGGAAGCAGGATTCGATGGTGCGGCCAGATGAATGATGACCGGCACGGTTGCCGCATTTTGTAACAGCCCTTCCAGGCCGGCCTGATCGATATCCTGCAGTACCCAGGAACGCTGAGCGCCCTGGGTTTGGCCAGACTGTGCCGGAATCTTGCTGAGATCAATGGCGTCGCGGGAGTGTGATGGTGTGGAATTAGGTTGTTGAGTCATAATCCTCTTCTGACAGATTCTTACTCGAGATCATCTAACAGTCTAGTTGTCGCCAGAATCTACGGTCGATTGAACAGCCTCGTACCCGACCAGCGAAACTTCACCTTCGGTTGGGATCAACAGGGCAAATTGTTCGCGATACCGGATTCGTACCTGGTCTTCTTGCTCCGCGGAGGCAAATTCGCCAAGCTCTTGGGTCAAAGTGTTGACTGTCACCGTGGTATCTTCCGACGGGGTCAAGGATTCCATGGAATTCACAGCGCCGAAGACCAGAGCGGAACCATCAGGCAAGCGCACCGAGTCGACTGAATCGTCGAAGACCGTTCGCGAAATAGAAGCGTCGGTTTGCTGCTCTTCGTGACTTTCGACCAATTCTGCCTGGTGTTCGTGAATCGAATCAATCCAGTCGTTGGAAGCAATGTCTTCTGCGGCGTCGGCCTCAGGGTCGGTCAGATAGTCGGTCAGCGCTTCGACTGCGGCATCCGGTGACATGGCCAAATCAGAGGAATCATCGTTGGCAATTTTTTCGACGTCGGCGTCGCTGAAATCACCCGAAGGTAATTCGACGTCCGGGGCAAACGGCACATTATGCACCAGCTGGTATTGCGAACGCGCATCCTGTTGTTTCAGCGCGAGCAACTGTGTGGACCCACCTTCAGCATCAGCGGTCACTGCATAAATGGTGCGGGGGAACTCTTCGTCGCGATCCATCCAAGTGGCCAAAACATCATCGGAGGCGACTTCGGCACCGAGACCGTAGTCTTCATCAATGGTGTTGTTACGGTAAAACTCATCGCGGAAACGCTTCGCTTGACCGGCCACCCGCTCGTCAAGCATCTCTGCGTCCATCTCGCTATCCCCGGCATCCAGGCTCGACACCACGGAATCCAAAATACGCTCAAATTGAGCGTCAACAACCAGCGGGAGTGCATCGGGTTCATCCGGATCGGTTTCGTCTTCAACCGCTTCGTCTTCTACCTGCTCGGTAAGATCTTCCTCGGATGTCTCAGGGCTCTGGCCTGCAGCATATGCTGGGCCCACTCCCATGCCGATCGCCAGTCCAAAAGCCGAAACGGCGGTGATACTACGACGGAGAAACCCATTGTCGTCATCGTGTTTTTCCGATGTGGTCTCAGTCGTGTCTTGTGACGTCGAGCCGCTCTCACCATCATCCGAGTCATCCGCCCCATCCGAATCATCTGAATCAGGATCGTGTTCGTCTTCGGAGCTATCGACCTCGGGAACCACGGTGGTGGGTTCATCCTCGAGTTGTTCTTGCACCGGTTCACCGGCTTCAACTTCCTGTACGGTCATGGTCTGTGTCGAGGTCTCGGTATCAGCCACCACATCGGCTGCGGTCAGACCGGTGTAGTCACCACGCACCGCCGCGCGGCGTCCAGAGGTCCGTTTGGCACGGCGGCGGAATTCAGCGAAACGCCACAGCAGCAGACCGATGCCCAACAGGATCAAGACGATGCCGCCGATCATCAGCGGCATAATAAAGGGTGAATCCGGTTCGACGTTAACCCAGGAAACACTAAAGTCAGCAGGCGCAGGTTCCGTGCCATCAGCGGCGATCAGCAGGCCCCACTCGCCGGCATCATGCTGAGCCCAGCGTTGGGTTACCTCATCGGTGACTTCTTGAGTGGCTAACCACAGGTCAGAATCTGCCGGGTTGGGCACTTCTGCTTCACCATCGACGTAAGTCATGTCCAGGCTGGGATCTTCTCCGCGCTCAACATCGGTCGTGACGCCGTCAATCCGGTTGTGGGCGGCGTCGCCAACCCACGCTTCGATATCACGCAATTGACCGTACATGAGGGTGAACTCTCCCTCGCCGGACACCGTGTACTCGATGGCCTCATCTGGGTCGACGTCGATTTCTTCGGTCACGACCGTCAACGGCGCTTCCTCAGCATTTTGTGTCGAGGCGTTGAACTCGGCGGGTGGTGCCCAAATCGTTTGCAGCCCCACGGATACCAAGATCGCCACGACACCCAAGATGATTGAGCCGATACCGCCCAAAGTTTTCAAAACTTGCCACCTTTTCGGTCGAATTATCGTATTTGGCGCACCCGTGAGGTGCCACCAGGCTAGCCTTCAACCATAGTAGCAATCTGCAGGCCACCGCGCCGTTGGGATGTGCCAACTTGTCAGCTTCCTGTCGTAATGTGGGGTGCGTGGCCGAGAAATCTACGACACGCAAGCTTATGAGCAAGCTGCTGCAGGACACCAAACGGCGCATAACCGGCGCCCGACACCAACTGGCAGACACCCGCGCGCAACAACAGTTCACTGTACCTGAACCCGGCGAATATCCACCAACGCCTATTACCGCCGCTGAAGACTTCTCCACCCCCTCGACTCATGGCACCGGGGCAGATTTTGTCTCCCGTCCGATTAAGACCGGCTTTATGCTCACCGTGGGTGTGGGCTTGGCGTTGGGACTGTATCTGATCGTCTCATCCAATGTGCAACTGCTGGTGTGGATCTTGGCAGCCTTATTCATCACGCTGGGTCTGGACCCGATCGTCACCAAGATACAGTCCTGGGGCGCTCCGCGCGGCGTTGGGGTGTTCGCCGCCGTCGCGTTGCTGATTGGCATTCTCACCGTATTTATTTCTGCTCTGGTACCGGTGATCATCGAGCAGACCACCGAGTTCGCGCAGATGCTTCCCACGGTAGTCAACGACATCATCGAATCCGATGCTTTTCAGGCCGTCGATGACGAATTCGATGTGGCCTCGGTGGCCACCACCGAAGTCAACAGGTTCGTATCCGATAGCTCCAACATCACCAATCTGCTGGGTGGGATTCTGGGTGTCGGCAGTGCGATTTTTAACGTTGGTTTTTCAGTGTTGATCGTGGTGGTCTTGACGCTGTATTTCCTGGCAACACTGCCAAGCATCAAAAAATGGCTCTACCGTCTGGCACCACGGTCTCGGCGGGAACGCATCGAGTACCTCTCAGAAAAAATCTCGGGCTCGGTGGGACATTATGTAGTGGGTCAGACCGTGGTGGCCACGCTCAACGGGATTGTCGCGTATATCGCTGCCAACTTTGCCGAGTTAGAATACGCTGCCCTACTGGCAATATTCGCCGCATTCATGGCCTTCATACCCCTGGTCGGCGCGGTCACCGGCGGTATTGTCATCAGCCTGCTGGCCCTGCTGGCCGGATGGCAAGCCGCGTTAATTTTCGCAGCAATCTACTTCATTTACCTGCAGGTCGAGGCGTACTTGATCTCCCCCAAGATCATGCAACGCGCCGTGGCCATCCCCGGTGCCTTGGCGGTTATCGGCGTCATCGCAGGCGGTTCGTTGCTCGGAGTGTTGGGGGCGTTGATGGCGATCCCAACGGTTGCGGGCATCTTGGTGTTGGTACGCGAAGTCTATGTTCCATATCAGGATTCGCGCTAGCACAAATCCTGTCGTCGATTACGCCAGCACCCACTGTGCCAATGACGACGCATACTGCCGGCGTCTTCGTCACCCATAATCCAGTCGGAGCGCCAAGTCACCACATGTGCCTGACCCTGTGGAATCACACCCAAACAACCAGGGCACGTGTAGTGCTTGACGGCCCGCCACGCGGGTATCTGGCGTACATGCCAACCGCCATCGAAGGCCGTTTCATGAGCATAGTTTGTATCGAACGCTATGGCGTTCAAATCGCGGGGCGTTGATCCTTGTCGTCTCCTGCCACGTTTAGGGTTCTGACCGCGACGAGGTCTGTTCTTCCGAGCCACAAACCCATTGTCACATACTTGCCGGTTTGCCACCTTGAGCGCCAACCTAGCCAACACCCATTAGACTATGTGCCGATATGCGACTAGTCATTGCCGAATGTTCCGTAACCTATACCGGCCGCCTCAACGCGTTTTTGCCGCCGGCCAAACGCCTGATCATGATCAAAGCTGATGGCGGTGTGTTAATACACTCCGACGGCGGTTCTTATAAACCGCTCAACTGGATGACCCCGCCCAATAGACTCCATGTGTCTGAGCCATCCGACAGCCAGCGCAACGAGGGCATCTCGGAATTATGGAAGGTCCAATCGCAGAAGGTGGATGACCACCTGATCATTAGCATCTATTCGATCGAACATGATTCCAAACACGAGCTGGGACAAGATCCTGGACTGGTCAAAGATGGCGTTGAAGCGGATTTACAACGGCTCCTCGCAGAACAAATACACCTGCTGGGAACCGATTATAAGCTCATTCGGCGCGAGTATATGACCGCCATTGGTCCCGTCGATATCCTGGCGAGAAATACTACCGGCCAGACGGTAGCCGTGGAACTCAAGCGCCGCGGTGACATCGACGGCGTTGAGCAACTCTCACGCTATGTGGAACTCCTCAACCGCGATCCCCTGTTGGCTCCGGTCCACGGAGTATTTGCTGCTCAGCAGATCAAACCGCAGGCACGGGTGCTGGCAGAGGACCGCGGTTTCGAAACACTGGTGCTGGACTACGATGCCATGCGAGGCGTCGATGATGCAGACTCTCGACTCTTCTAAGTCCTGTACAGCACAGTTCGCCGATCAGCACATTCATGGTCTGGCCGGTGTCGATTTTGCAACGTCCACTACGTCGGACATTCGTGCGGCCTTAGCTTTGCTCGCTGCTCGTCGCACCACGCAGGTAACTGCGTCTATCCCTACCGTGCAACAGCAGCAGGTCCCAGCGATTCTTGCCCGGTTGGGCCCGCTGTTCCACGAGGGGCTACTGTCCGGAATCCACTTTGAAGGTCCCTTTCTTGCTCCAGCGTATGCAGGCGCCCATTCCCGGCAAGCTCTCCTGGCCCCCGGCGAGTTAGCAGGCCAAAACTTTTTGGCGACCGTCCTGAAGCATCAGGAGCTCGCACCGATGGTTACCATGATGACGGTTGCGCCGGAGCTGGTTGGCTTTGAAGCTCTTGTTCAACAGCTCGTTGCGTACGGCATTGCACCGGCACTAGGGCATACCAACGCCGACTACGAGCAGATGAGAGACGGTATAGACCTCGTTTTTCAACTGACAGGTCGGCCGGTCATCATAACGCACCTGTATAACGCGATGCGAGGGTTTCACCATCGGGAACCCGGTCCGCTCCTTGCAGTAATCGAAGCCGCACAGCGGGGTATGGTCAGTATCGAATTGATAGCCGATGGACACCACGTCCATGCAGGCGTTATCTCTTGGTGGTTGACAACATATCCGACTGCGGTCCGGCTGGTCTCAGATGCTTCGGCTGCCACCCTACCGTCGGGATGCAAACCACTGACACAGTCGACTCCAATGCTGGGTCTAACATCGTTAGGCTACCCAAGCTCTGGCAGCCCCATGCTGGCTGATGGGTACACGAGAGCTTCTGGAGCCAGTGACCTGGCGACGATTCACGATGATCTGGTAGCCCACGGCCTGGACCACGCCGCGGTCTGTGCGGCAATGCGTAGTCATTGATGCGTCACAATAGCTGCAGCATTAAACACGAATTCGGTCGATTGGGCCATCCACGTACCCAATCGACCGAATGTCGTATGTAGTTAGAAATAACGGCGTCGTTGACGCCGGCGCGGTGCTTCTCGCCAGTAGCCGATCCCTATTGCCGGACCGGATTCGTACCAGGTGGTGAGTTCTGAAACGTGTGCGTGCGCGGCACTGAGATCGAAACGCGCCCGAGTATCAGTGTCGTCCAAACGCAGCCATGATCGAATGCGTGTGCGACGCGGATATCGAGAGACTTCGAGAACGTGACGCGGTACGGAAACTCGCGGTCGTGGCCAAATCGAATACACTGAGAAGATTTCTACCGAGTACTCGTTATAGGACACCACCACGGGTTTTCCGGGGCGAGGTGCATCGTGTTTGCTGACCAGACGGGCCTTGAAGGAGCCGGGTGTTCGTAGCAGGATGATCAAGCGCCAGGCGATGATCAGTACCACGAGAAACGCTACGAGGGCGACTACCGCAAGCGTCCAGGCCAGCCACAATGGCATCTAGGCTGACAGCTCCGCTTGTGAGGCGGCGATGGTTACTCGGTCAGAGTCGACCGAGAAGAACCCGCCTTGCGCCTGTGCGGTAATGGGTTCCCCGTCTGCAGCTTCAACCACGACTTCACCATCACCCAGGACTGCAAGCATCGGCAAGTGACCGGGAAGGATCCCAATCTCACCATCGATGGTCCTGGCTGACACCGAGCGGGCTTGCCCGGACCACACAAAATGATCCTCGGCAACGATTTCGACGTCCAGGAGGTTATCGGCCATAGGTTAGCCTTCCTTCTGGATGTTCGCCCATTCGCGTTCAACATCCTCGAGGCCACCGACGTTGTAGAAGGCCTGTTCTGATACGTGGTCCAGGTCGCCATCGGCAATGGCCTTGAAGCCTTCGATGGTGTCCTTGATCGGAACGGTTGAGCCTTCAACACCGGTGAACTGCTTGGCAGTGTAGGTGTTCTGTGACAAGAACTGTTCCATCTTGCGAGCACGACCAACGGTCACACGGTCTTCTTCAGACAGCTCGTCGACACCCAGGATGGCGATGATGTCTTGCAGTTCCTTGTTCTTCTGCAGAATCTGCTTGACACGAGTGGCCACGTCGTAGTGGTCCTGTCCAACATACTGTGGGTCCAGAATACGGGAGGTGGATGCCAGCGGATCAACGGCAGGATACAGCCCACGTGATGCAAGATCACGGGTCAGGTTTGTGGTTGCGTCCAGGTGCGCGAAC
>DHCFI07803__coassemble_1548_pt1 | contig 15492 bp, 13 predicted proteins | sample DHCFI07803__metabat2_high_PE_025 | metagenome-assembled genome bin DHCFI07803
GGTACCTGCCGCCCAGGCACCTGAAACTATCACGGCACAAATTTTGACCCACCTTGAAACCAACTACGCAGTGGAGCTGTAATGGCGAGCCCAGTCTGGCAATCATTGGCCGGCCAGCATCCGGTCATCCAACAACTTTCGCATCCCGAAACGGTGAGCGCCCCAACCCACGCCTGGTTATTTACGGGCCCGCCCGGATCCGGTCGTTCTGTGGCAGCCCGAGCTTTTGCACAAACCTTGCAATGTGAACAACGCGAAATCTCTCAGCGTGGGTGTGGAACCTGCCAGGCCTGTGTGACCATTGCTGCTGGAACCCATGCCGACGTCAATATTGTGACGACCGAAAAGGTACAGTACGCAATCGACGATGTTCGTGAGCTGGTATCAGACGCCCACGATCGCCCCTCGACCGGGCGCTGGCGCATTCTTATTATCGAAGACGCCGATCGCATGACCGAACGTGCCACAAATGTGTTGCTTAAAGCAATCGAGGAGCCTCCTGAGCGCACCATTTGGATGCTTTCGGCACCATCGCCGGCCGATGTATTAGTGACGATCCGCTCCCGTACCCGCCACATCAACTTAGTCATTCCCGCTGTCGAAAACGTCGCACAGCTGCTGGTTGACCGCGACGGTATCGAACCTCAGTTAGCACATGTTTGTGCCCGCGCTTCGCAATCCCACGTCGGGGTTGCCCGCTGGTTGGCGCGTTCCCCGGAAGCTCGCGAGCGCCGAGACATGATCGTCAGTCTTCCTATGACTGTACGCTCGGCCTCGGCTGCGGTCGAGTCGGCCAATAATCTCCATAAGTTAGTGCAAGATGAAGCTGAGGCTTCTTCTTCGGACCGTAACGCGGCCGAGCGGTCGAGTTTATTGCGCTCCCTTGGACTGTCCGAGGACGATTCGGTTCCACCAAAACTGCGTGTGCACTTCCGTCGGATGGAAGATAATCAAACCGCGCGTAATCGCCGCGCGATTCACGATGCTCTGGACCGCGCCATGATCGATTTGTCCGGCGTCTACCGTGACCTGCTGGTCCTGCACCTATCCCAGGATACGCAGCTCATTAACGAACACCTGCGACCTAACCTCACGGAGTACAGTGCCAAGGTGTCTGCAGAACACTGCTTGGGCAGCCTGGAAGCCATCAACACAGCACGACAGCGCTTGTCCGGCAATGTTCCACCACTGTTGGCGCTAGAAGCTATGCTGCTGGCCTTTATTCCTCGAACTCGCCGACACGCGCCCTTATAACCATGCAAAGGAACCTGATGCCTACTACGACTCGAATCCTGGCTGCTGTTGGTGCCGTTACTGCACTGGTGTTCACGGCCTGTGCACCTGCGGAACCTGAAACGTCGTCGAGCGACCAAGCAGAATACGCCCCCGATGGGTTGGAGACGTTCTACGACCAGACCATTGCGTGGCAGTCATGCGACGATAATGCCGATTTTGAGTGTGGCACCGTGGAAGTCCCGATGGATTATGAAAACCCAGACGGAGAGCGTATTGATATTCATCTGACCAGGGACGCCGAATCAGCAGACGAACCACCCATGTTGGTTAACCCCGGCGGCCCAGGATCCTCGGGTATCGCTTTTGTACAAGACAGCCTGGGTGTTGTCTTTTCTGACAACCTATTAGAAAATACCTCCCCGATTGGCTTCGATCCACGTGGCGTTGGCGCCTCGGAACCCATTCAATGTGAGACCGCCCAGGAGCTCGACGAATCACGCGAAATAGTCCATGACCCATCAACACAAGAAGGTTGGGAGGCAACAGTTGAAGACAACGCAGCCTACGCCCAGCAGTGTCTGGAACGGTCTGGAGATATTATTGGCTTTGTGGACACTGCTTCTGCAGCCAAGGACATGGATGTCATCCGGGCCGCCCTTGGGACTGATCAACTCGACTATTTCGGTATCTCGTATGGGACGAAACTCGGCGCTACATATGCCGAGTTGTTCCCCGAACAGGTCGGAAAATTTGTACTGGACTCCGTCTTGCCCCCCAGTGCTGCAACGTTTGAAGTGTCCAAGGCTCAATCTGCCGGCTTCGAGCAGTCGCTACAAGCATGGGCGCAATGGTGTGCTGACAGCACCGAGTGCAACATCGGACAACCCGGCGATGCAGAGTCAGTCATGACGACGGTCACCGATTTCATTGCCCAGGTTGAAGAAGAACCTCTGACGTACCCGGACGGCCGCACTCAACCGGTATCTGATCTCTTCTTCGGTATCGTTACACCGTTGTATTCCCAGGACAGCTGGGAGCTGTTGGCTCTAGCGTTTGAACAAGCGCTAGAGGATGACTACGCAAACTCAGACTACCGTCCGTTGTTCCTCTACTTCGCGGATACCTACCACGGGCGCCAGGACTCCGGAGAGTACAGCAATGACACCGCAGCGTTCAACGCCATCAACTGCTTGGACTACACCGGAGAAGACAAAACCTTTGAACAAGTGCAACAGGAAGCCCAAGAGCTCACCGAAGAGGCGCCGATCTTTGGCAAATATCTCTCGTATTCTGCGGGCTGTAACGGCTGGCCCATGGATCCAGTCAACCCGGTTGAAGACACCGATGCCAAGGGTTCATCTGCCATAGTAGTAACCGGCCTCACGTCGGATCCTGCTACACCGATCCATTTTTCACACGAGCTAGCGGATGAACTCGACAACAGTGTGCATATCACCGTGGAGGGCGAAGGCCACGGTGCATATTCCAAGGAAAATGAATGTATCGTCAATGCAATCGACGGCTATATCTTGGACGATGAACTCCCCGAAGACGACATGGTATGTGAATAAACGCTAGCGCTTTTTGACCAATACATGTCAAACTCGCTATGATCTCTTATCGGACCACATCATAGCGATGTCGTTCGCGCCGACTTAGCTCAGCTGGTAGAGCAGCTCCCTCGTAAAGAGCAGGTCACCGGTTCAAATCCGGTAGTCGGCTCCATTCACTTGAAGAGGGAATGCCCCGGTTCTGTGCAGCTTTTGCACGAACCGGGGCTTTTTACTTCCTAAGATTCTGCGGAAGTTTCTTCGGAGGCATCGGAGACGGTTTCCCCACGAGGTACCGGACGCGATCCACGAATGAAGAACGCCCCGATAATGCCTAAAACAGCGACCAATCCTGCTACGAGGAAGGCGATATTAACTCCACGAATCAGGCCTTCCGTCCCGTGCGTGGCCGGGTCCAGCGCGGTTCCAGTCATCACCGTCACGAGCACTGCGGTTCCAACCGAAGCAGCAACTTGGCGCATTGTATTATTCAGCGCGCTCCCGTGTGGGATGAGCCGCTGCGGCAACTCGTTGAGCGCCGCAGTGGTGACCGGCATGATCACCATGGCAGTCCCAAACATCCGAATTGAGTTGAATACCGCCAGATAAGCAAATGACGTCGTCGGGGTTAAGGTCGTCAAGAATAGGGTGCCCGCGGCAAGCAGCGCAAAACCTATAATCGCTAACCATTTGGCCCCATAGCGGTCGAATACACGTCCCGTGACCGGGGACATAATGCCCATAATTGCGGCACCTGGCAACAACATCAGCCCAGATTCGGTGGCCGTATATCCGGCCATCGTTTGCATGTAGACCGGCAGCATCAGCATCCCACCGATCATCGCGATAAATACCGCCATGCCCAGCACGGTGTTCAAGGTAAACATAGGGTTCTTCAAAATGCGCAGCTCCAACATTGGTTCTTCCAATATCAGCTGACGCCAGATGAAGAGACCCAGGGTCACCATACCAATACTGAGCGGCACGAGGACTTCATAGCTTAGCCAGCCAGTATTGCCCGCGTTTCCGAAACCGAAAAGCATCCCACCGAAGGCTAATGAAGACAACACGATCGACAGCGAATCCAGTCGTGGATTAGTCCGTTCGGTGACGTTATGGAGAATAAAGTAGGCGATGATCATGTCGATGATGGCGATCGGCAGCATCATCAAAAACAGTGTTTCCCAGGGGAAATGCTCTACGATCCAACCGGAGAGCGTCGGTCCGATCGCTGGAGCAAACGAAATAACCAGGCCAAAAGTCCCCATGGCTTGGCCGCGTTTGTCTATCGGGAAAATGGCGAACAAGATGGTCTGCATCAGCGGCATAATGATCCCGCCGCCTGCCGCTTGAACAAAGCGGCCAGCAAGCAAAACCGCATAGGTCGGCGCCAGAATGGCAAGCACTGTCCCAATGGTAAAGAGCCCCATCGCAGCAAAAAAGAGGCTCCGCGTCGTAAATTTTTGGATCAAGAACGCGGTGACCGGAATCATGATGCCGTTGACCAGCATGAACATGGTCGTGACCCACTGCGCAGAATTCGCGGTAATGCCAAAGTCGTCCATCAGGGCCGGAAGTGCCGTATTCATGAGGGTCTGATTGAGGATCACAACGAAGGCGCCGGAAACTAGCACAGCAAGCACTACGTTGCGATTGACCGGCTTCCTGCGCGGCGAGTCGTCTTTCTTTACTTTCGCCCGGTCGTAGTGCGCCTCGTTATACCGACCTTCTACGACCGGAATCGAACCGGTAATGTCACTTGCCACTCGCTGTCATCTCTCCTTCACTTCTGCTGCTGTCAAAGCTGTCACTTCGGTTCTACCTCGACGTGCCAACGGTCCCGTCACGAAAAAGGTCAATACTTTCAAACCGTTTGAACGCCGTATCGATCACTTCATAGAGCGGTTTATCGCCCTCGGCCACCCAGTGGCGCATTGCCACTCGAATAATGCTTCCCGCCGTCGCGGCTAACAATTCGGGCACCAAATCCTGATCAATGTCGTTACCCATTCGTTCCGCCAGGGCTACTGCGAACGTTCGCTCCGCATTGGCGATCTTCCCCAACTGGTGAGCCATCAGCGAGGGATGCTTTTGCGTGAGACGCTGCCGGGTGAGTAGCCGATCGCGGTCTGGTGGTACAGAACCGTAATAGTCGCTGTTGATGATGGCGTGATGCAGTGCTCGCATCGGAGACTCATCCGCAGGACGCTCCAGCAAGAGGACTCGCACTTGGGTCGCACCTTCGGCGGCTTCTGTCACCAACGCGTCTTCTTTGCTACCGAAGTAATTAAAAAATGTTCTCGGCGATACACCAGCGTTATGCGCAATGAGTTCAACGGTAAGATTTTCCAACCCGTCTTCGATCGCTAGGTCCAAAGCGGCATTTCGGATTGCTCGACGTGTGTCGAGCTTCTTCTGTTCGCGACGACCCAGGGACGCATCCTCTTGAAAAACCATAGAAGACGACCCTAAACTAAAACTTGCACAGTGTGCAAGTTTTCCGTATGCGTATTCGCCTTACGGCATGCCTAGAGTGACAAGCGACACCGCAGGTGTAATCGCTGGGTCATCCGCCCTGGGGGCGAGCGGCCTTCCAACGCCAATAGGCCAAAACAGTCAACATCAACACAATGGCCCAGCTCACCGCAACAATTGTGCCGGTGAAGACACTCGGATTCGATATGAACGCACCTATGGAGACCAAGGAGAACTGACCCGGGATTACTGCGAGCGCACTTCCGACGAGAAAATCACGTTGGCCTACACCGAATGCTCCACTTCCGTAGTTCACTGGCCAATATGGAAAACCTGGCAAGAGTCGCAAAACGATAATCGCCTCTAAGCCGGCCTGGTCCAGATGTCGCTCAACAGAAACGGCCCGTGAGCCAAGCATTTTTATCGTCACCTGGCGCCCAAGCCCACGCGCCAACCAATAACCAGCCCAGCAGCCGATAAGCACACCTATTACGGACAAGACCGTGCCATCAAAAACACCGAACAACAGTCCTGCGGTTACGGCCATAACAGTGACAGGAATGGGAGTCATCGCCACCAACGCGTAGCTCCCAATGAACACTAACCAAGCTGCCCAGCCCCAGGAATCAATAATGTCTCGCAACCGGTCTGCCGACGGTAATTCAACGTTAAACAGCAGCCACAACAGGCCAAACAACACCACAATAAGAACCATATTGCGGACAACTGGCGTCCAGTCGAATCGGTCTGACTCAGGTTCGTGCCAAGCCGCTGCTGATTCGTCATACTCTGGGGACATAGTCCCACTGTAGACCCCTTCAGCCACCCGGTCATCCATAGACCGCACGCGACTGAGGTTAGACTCAGTCGGATGAACGCTGCATGAGTTTCTCTGCAGCTGCAACCGAGTCCAGCACCTTCTCGGCACGCCTACCAACGGACAACACATTCGCTTGGCCACGCTTGAACATAGCAACAGCTTGCGCCGCAGCAGCCAAATCATTGGCAGCGCGTGACACCATACGATGCACTTCGTCGGCTCCAGCCGGAACATTCAGCTCTCGTTCCCCATAGCGCTGCCGGGCTTGCGCGCAAATAATTCGCACCTTGGCTAGGGCATCGACCAGGGCATTGCCGGCGTTGACCAAACCATTATGTTCTTCTTGGGTGACGGTGCTTGCTCGTTCAGACTCGACAACCTGCCAATACCGGTCAAGCGACCGCGCAAAACGATCGTGAGCTTGGCGCCACAATAGGTTGCCAAGCTCTGCATCGAGCTTCTTCGCCTCGCGACGGCGTGCGAACGGACCTGATTTCATTATCAATTAGTGTCTCACATTGTCAGGATAATTTTCCCAACTCGGTCAGACTCGGCGAAACGTTCATATGCGGCTGCAGTCTGATGAAACGGAAAGGTTTGGGCGATCAACGGATCAATAGCACCGCCAGTAAAGAGCGGCCAGATATGTTCCACCAACCCGCCCAGAATCTCGCCTTTTTCCGCTGCAGAACGTGGGCGCAAGAGGTTGCCAGTCAGCACAGCCTGTTTGGCCGCCATGCGCAGAAAGTTAATGGGCCCTTTGATGCCACCCTGAGTGCCAATAACCACCCAGCGCCCGCCATGGGCTAGTGCACGCATATTATCCTCGGAGTACTGACCAGCGATGATGTCCAGAATGATGTCGACGCCGTGCCCATCGGTAATCTCTTCGACCCGAGTAACGAAATCCTGTGTGCGGTAGTTGATGCCTTGCGCCCCCAAGAATTGCGCATATTCGACCTTGGCGTCGGAGCCGGCAGTAGCAATCGGATGCCCGCCCATGGCTTTAACCATCTGAATTGCCATCGTGCCAATACCACCGGACCCACCGTGAATGAGCACACGATCTCCGGGTTGGAAGGCCGCAGTCATGAAGACGTTAAACCACACTGTTGCAGCTGTTTCGACAATACCGGCGGCTTCATGAAGATCTAACTGCTCTGGCACTGGAATCACTTGACGCGTATCGACAGCTACGTATTCAGCGTAACCCCCGCCAGTCAGCAGCGCGCATACTCGGTCGCCCACGCTCCAGCTCGTCACCCCTTGTCCAAGAGCCGCCACGGTTCCAGCTATTTCTAACCCGGGAATATCGGTGCCGCCCTTGGGTACGTTATAGCCTCCCGCTCGCTGCAACAGATCTGCATTGTTAATACCGGCGGCCTTGACCTTGATCAGGATTTCCCCCGAGCTTGGTTTGGGTACCTCATGGTCGACCACATGGATATCGGCTGGTTCATCCTTGGAAGCCATATCTGTTCCGGGCTGCGGTATAAAGCGGATGGCCTGCATTTGCGACGGGAATGACATGCCTTTTATCCTCGTCAGTACCTCGGAAAGACGTCAATACGTGGCGGCCTAACTATCGAGAAGCCCTCGATTATGTACCTGACCAAAAGAGGTACAATAGATCCTCGTCTGGATGGTTGTCCGAGCGGCCGAAGGAGCTGGTCTTGAAAACCAGAGGGCGGCAACCCCGTCCCGGGGGTTCAAATCCCCCACCATCCGCGAAAGTCATGTCTCGGGACATAGTTCCACTTATGTCCCGAGACATGACTTTTTTAATCACTAGGCGCCTCAAGCCAGGCCCGTCTTTCTTGCTCTACACAAATCCTGACCCTTCATTTCAGGCCAATCACCTGCCAACGACTTCCGCACTCCCCGCGCGCTACAGCCGCCTAAATCGTGCACCGACAGAGAGTTTCCTGTTGAACAATTCATACAAAATGCTGGAATTCGGGTCACGTTGCTTTAGCCAGGGAGCCAGGAGAGCGAGTGCGGATCGTCACATAAAACGCGTCAACATCGAGTTGCAGCTCGAAATATCGCAAGCTTGAGGCATCCTCATACCTCTTTCGCGGCAGCAATTTCACTACATTCGCTACTGGAGAACAGCCATCGGCGTCCAGGCATTTCTCAGGGTGAACTCTGGTGTTTCCCAGGTCAGCAAAATCGTTGTCGATTTCGGCGTTGTATTCGACAACTGACCAGTCCCGACAAGGGCAGTACGAGCATTGACCTTTCAATAAAAACGTACGGGTTTGCTTCGAAAATCTTATCTTCCCCGACTGCGGTCATACTTAGAAATTCACCCCTGCAATCCGGAGTATAGCCTTCAGTCGTCACAGTTGAACTGTACAAATCCCCCGACGCCGCAAAGCTGAAATAAATCAAGCCACCAGATCGTCTCGGTGCGAGTACGAGGGTGGCACACGAAAGAACTTGGCTGGGACGACCCACTATATGAGGTGGGGGAAGAAGCCAATTTCGGGTCACTAGACAAGATTTTGAGCGTATCGAGCCGACTAACTCGATGTTTTTTATTCTTGCGTTTCGTACCAAGGAACTGACCACACGACGATTACGGAGGCTACCGCGGCCATATCGCGACTGAGCTAGAACAACGCCAATACCAGTATCTGGAGGATTGCTTTTTGAAGACTGATACCATGCCAAACTCGACCGGGGCACCCCAGAAAAAGCGAACGGGCGGAATAGTCATTACCGTTTCGACCCTGCTGGCGTTCTCATACGGACTGCAGATGTGTGCGATCGTACCGGCTTATTCGACGCTAACTACAGAGCTTGGCCTCAGTTATTCTCAGGTCGGATTGATGGTTTCCCTCTGGTTTCTGGGCTACGCCATAGCGCACATACCTGCTGGCTTCGCCGCGGCCGCTTGGGGACTCAAGAAAGTAGCTGTCTGGGGTGGATTTATCACGGCAGCATCTAGCGCCCTCATCGCGATGTCTAGCAGCTATGGAGTGATGCTCTCGGCACGGTTCGTTGGCGGTGTCGGCATGTCACTCATCGTCGCATCCATCTTCCCGCTGGGCTCGTATTGGGCGAAACCTGAAAACGGCAAACTTGTAGCGGGGATTCTCAATGGCCTTGGGCTCACAGGCGGCTCAGCCATCGGTCTGTATGTCTGGACATTCCTCATGGAAGCTTATGGCTGGCGTGCCAGCTTGTGGATGGCCGCTGGCCTGGGAACAATTATTGCGATAGCTGGCGCCGCACTGATTCAAATTCCTCGGAATATGGATGAGCTTGAAGGCGACGAATTTAGCTGGTCGGCCACCATCAAACTCCTCAAATCAAAAACGTTGTGGGGTATCGGTATCGTCAGTGTCGCTGCTTACGGCGCATTCTTCACCGTCTCACAGCTTGCTCCAGGCTATGCCGAAACAGAACATGGCTTCAGCAGTTCAAATGCGAGCCTCTTAGGTCTTGTGATGCTTCTGATTGGCATCCCCGGTTCGATCCTGGGCGGCATTTGGGCCGACCGCGCCAAAAAATTCTTGTCCACACTCTGGATTCCTGCGGCTCTGATCGTCGTCCTACTGGTACTGATTCCAGTGGTGAATAGTGTCCTACTGTGGGTCATTCTCAGTGCTATTGGCCTCTTCGGCATGATGTACCTGTCACCCGCCAGTGTTTCACCTTCGGAGTACCCAGAACAGGTTTCTAGCAAAGACTTCGCTACCGCATTGGGACTGGTTCTAACCCTCGGAAACCTTGGAGCGGTAGTTTTCCCATATGTTTACACGCTCGGAACCGAGTTGGGCAGTTCTGACCTGGGCTGGTGGATGATTGCCGGCCTGTCCGCACTAAGTGTTCTTGGTATCCGCATGGCTAAGGAATCTAGGGGACCTCAGCTCGAGGGCCAACCCGCATACGATCCTGCTCGTCCAAAAATCACAGCTGCGTCCCGCTACCAAAGCTAAAGTCATCACTTCAGACATAGGGCGTGACTCGATTCCACCTTCGAGTCACGCCCTATCTGTTGGCAGGCATATCCGGCAAATGCCCTGCAACCACAGCAGTCAACGGGATAGACTAAAGAAGTCATGACTACATCATCCAGTGACACCGTATTGGACCGCGTGCTGCGCATCCTGTCAGCTTTCGATGCACACCGCCGTCAACTCAGCGTGACTGACCTGGCCCACTTAGCAGACCTCCCACTAGCAACTGCTTATCGGTTAGTAACCAAACTCGCCGCCGAGGACATCCTGACGCGCTACCCGGACGGCACGATTGGACTGGGGATGCGACTCTGGGAGTTAGCAGCCCGCTCCTCCCCCGCGGTCAGCTTGCGTACGGCAGCCATGCCATTTCTGGACGACGTCCAAGCTATTTTTCGTCAGCATACGCAGCTGTCGGTACTTGATGACAATGAAGTCCTGGTAGTGGAACGCCTATCGTCCCGGAACTCGGTAGTCAACCAGGCAACAGTCGCCACCCGGATGCCGATACATACCGTGTCGATGGGATTAGCTCAGTTGGCGTTCCAACCGGCACACGTGCTCGACGAATACTTTATAGCCCATCCCCAAGCGGCCGAGATGATTTATCCGTCCTCCGGTCACATTACCAAGACGTTGGCTCAAATTCGCCGAGAAGGTTTTGCGATGCTGGATGGCATGCTCGATGATGGCACCACCGGCGCCGCTGTACCGGTCTACAACACATTGCGCGGCAAAAATCGCACTGCAATCGCGGCCATCTCGGTGGTGATCCCCGAAAATTTTGAGCAGCGCGCCGCAGTCATACCTGTCTTAATGGCAGCCTCCCGCGGACTCTCACGTGCGCTTCACCCGATCCCAGAAGTCGAGTAATTCTCACTGAATGAGAATGCAGTGGCGTATAACACGGCACATGGCACACACTGTTTAGAGACACCATCTAGCAATTGACACGACAGGAGTTTTCGTGACCACTCAAGCAGAATCCACACAGGTGGGTATTGTCGGCGGCGGACCAGCCGGGCTGATGTTATCGCATCTCCTATCCCGTGCAGGTATCGACAATATCGTGCTGGAATCCCGGGACTACGAAACCATCAAGAACACCCATCGTGCTGGGATTCTTGAAACCGGTGCGGTACAAATGTTGACCGACTACGGTGTCGACTCTCGCGTACAAGAGATTGGCTACGAGCACGAGGGCATCGATCTGCGCTTTGATGGTGAATCACACCGCATAAACTTCAAAGAACTCATTGACGCGTCTGTTTGGCTATACCCCCAAAATGAAGTGTTCGTGGACCTTGCAGCCGCCCGCGCCCGAGACAACGGCGATGTACGCTACGAACACACCGTGACAGACCTGAGCGACGTCGAATCGGATACCCCAAAAATTCACTACACCGACGCTGATGGTCAGCCCGGTCTCATCGAAGCAGACCTTGTTGTCGGTACCGATGGCTCACGATCATTCTGCCGACGCGCCATTCCGTCCGACACACGGGTTGAGCACAAAATTGAATACCCCTTCGCTTGGTTTGGCATTTTGACCGAAGCACCCCCCAGTGCCGAAGAGCTGATCTATGCCAACTCTCCTCGGGGTTTTGCACTCATCTCACAACGCAATGAGACGGTGCAGCGCCATTACTTTCAATGCGATCCGAACGAGAACCCAGACAACTGGACCGAAGACGAGATCTGGGCAGAACTGCAGGCCCGCGTTGATGGTCCAGATGGTTTCCAACTGCAACGCGGCCCGATCTTTGAAAAAACCGTGTTGAAGTTCCGCTCCTTCGTGGCAGAGCCCATGCGCTGGGGCAAGCTGTTTTTGGCCGGCGACGCCGGACACACCGTTCCGCCCACCGGTGCTAAAGGTCTCAATTTGGCTTTTGCTGATGTCAAAGTTTTGTTCAGCGCACTGGAGCAATTCTTCACGACGGGCGATTCCACCGGAATCGACAACTACTCTGAGACTGCGCTCAAGCGTGTTTGGAAGGCCCAGAATTTCTCGTACTGGATGACGAGCATGCTGCACACTCGAAAAGATGCCAACTCATTTGAAACTCGCCGCGCCATCGGTGAGTTACACACCGTGGTGGGTTCCAAATACGGGCGTCAATATCTTGCCGAATCATACTGCGGCTGGCCGCACGAATAACCCGACCGACACGACGAAAGGATGGCGAAGTGACTTCTACCAATAGTCCGAAACTCGATCCACTGGCCACGGCCGACTCTCAGGAGACCTTGAACTCCGAAATCCAAGACATTAGCAACACCTATGAACAAGGTGTTCAAGCGGACCCGACGCAGGAAGAAACCCAACCGCGGCTGAATTATCCGCCCTACCGGTCATCGCTGCTACGGCATCCCACTAAGGATCTGCACCACACCGACCCCGAAACCATCGAATTGTATTCACCGGCCTTTGGCCACCGTGATGTCCACCAGCTGGAATCGGATCTAACCATTCAGCACAATGGCGAACCGATCGGCGAGCGCATCGTCATTCGTGGACGCGTACTCGATGGTCATGGCCGCCCGATACGCAACCAGCTCATTGAGGTGTGGCAGGCCAACGCTGCGGGCCGGTACATTCACAAACGCGACCAGCATCCGGCTCCGATCGATCCAAACTTCTCGGGTGTGGGCCGCGCAATCACCGGTGATGACGGAACATACGAGTTCACCACTATCAAGCCTGCGCCATACCCCTGGAAAAACCACCACAACGCCTGGCGTCCAGCGCACGTGCATTTCTCACTGTTCGGCACCGATTTCACACAGCGCATGATCACGCAGATGTACTTCCCGGGTGACCCCCTGTTTGCGTTGGACCCGATCTATCAGTCGATCACCGACCAAAAGGCCCGCGACCGTCTGGTTGCCACCTACGACCACTCAATTACCAGCCACGAATGGAACACCGGGTACCGCTGGGACATTGTCCTGACAGGCTCGCAGCAAACCCCGATGGAGGACGAAGACCATGACCACTAATGATCTGACCCCAACGCCGGGCCAAACCATTGGCCCCTTTTTCGGCTACTTTAACGCTGCCGAACAAGTCCACCTGCCATTCGAAGATGGCCAGAACCTGGTACCACCAGCGGATGATCGGGCGGTCCAATTGATCGGTACCGTCTATGACGGTGAAGGCACCCCGATCCCCGATGCCATGATCGAAATCTGGCAGGCGGATGAACACGGCAACATCCCCAACCAGGATGGTTCACTGATCCGTGACCCATTTGCGTTCACCGGTTGGGGTCGAGCTACCACCGATAACGTGGGCACCTACCGGTTCACCACCATCCAACCAGGCGCCACTGACCAGGGCAAGGCACCCTTCATTCACGTCGTCGTTTTTGCCCGCGGCCTGTTGAATAAACTGCACACCCGCGCCTACATTCCAGAAACCGAAGGCTTAGCAGACGACGCGACGCTGTCGGCACTGGGCGATCGCGCAGCCACTCTGATTGCCAAACGCGACGGTAAACGCTTACTCTTCGACATCCATCTGCAGGGCAAGAACGAAACCGTATTTTTTAGCTATCCCGGTATGGACTATCCAAAACCGTAGGTTTGTACTTTCGATACCCGCTCGTTGAACCGGGCGGGTATCGTTGTGTCTAACCCCAAGCAAAGGAACACTCTCGTGGACGATTTCGGCTTGCTCAACCCCGCCTGGGCCGGCACCCGTGCCGCCGAGCTCACTTCGGACACCGCATTCGGCCAGGCCATGCTTGATGTTGAGGCCGCCTGGTGTCGGGCCCAAGTTCGGTTTGGTACTGCGCCGGCAACGCTTAACGACGCCGTGGCCGAGGCCAGTCGAATAGACGACTACGATCTGCTGGCCATTGCAGCACAAACCCCTAACGGCGCAAATGCCCTGATCCCGCTGCTGCGCGCGCTACGAAATAAGGTTACTACCCAGCTGCCTGAGGTCGGTCAGTACGTGCACCGCGGTGCGACCTCCCAGGACATTATTGATACCGCCTTGATGCTGCTAGCAGCTCGAAGCGGTGAACATATTCTGACAAACCTCAAAACGGCAGTTCGTCAGCTTTCAACACTAGCCAGCGACCATGCGCACACCGTGATGATCGGGCGCTCATTAGATCAACATGCCCAACCTATTACTTTCGGTTACCGCGTTTCGCAATGGATCGAAGCGCTGGGTAGCGCCGGACAACATTTTGAGAACGTGGTGTGCAATCTGCCGCTACAGTGGGGCGGCGCAGTCGGCACCTCAACCTGGTGGGTGGACTATTTCAAAGCAGAGCAGCCCGAAGACGATCCTATGGGACTGGTAGTTCGTCAGCGCGATCTGCTAGCCGAGGAACTCAACCTCGTTTCAGCGCCGGTCTGGCATGCCAATCGCATCCCTGTTCTCCAGCTGGGCCAAGTGGCATTTCAGGTGACTGCGGCCGCTGCGAAACTCGCCAATGATGTGCTGACGTCGGTGCAAGCCGAAAATGCCGAACTGGCTGAGCCGACCAAACCCGGTCGTGGTGGCTCCTCTGCGATGCCGCACAAGAATAACCCGGTGCTGTCGATTCGCCTCAAACATGCGGCCCAGGAAGCCAGCGGTTACCTGAACACCCTGCAAACCGGTGTCATCTCGAATACCGCAGAACGCGCCGACGGCGGTTGGCATACCGAGTGGTCCGCCTTTCGCGGGCTGCTGCGCGCCACCGGCGCGGTCAGTGAGATACTCGCGGAACTTAGCGACGGGTTAGCAGTCCACCCCGAAGCGATGCGGCATAATCTTGCAATCCACGGCGATGCGGTGTTCCTAGGGCGCCTGACGCAGTGGTTGGCGCCCATCGTTGAGGCGCACGGTGCAGCCGAAAGCGGGAAAGGCAAGCATCTTGTGGAGACGATCAGTACAACAGCCATGGCCAATGGCGACGATCTGGCCCACGCCCTGGTGGAGCAGCTGCCAGAGGCAGTCGTCACCGTGGAAGCTATTGAAAAGATGTTGGATCCTTCCGGCTACACGGGAGGTGCTGCGAGTATCGTGGCAGAAGTACATTCGCGTTATAGAAAGTGGAGCTCATGACCGAACCAAAAATCGCTGGTATTCAATTCACCGACCATAATCCCGCCAAACCACTGCTTGTGCTTGGGCCCGGTATTGGGACCGCTGTGGAACCCCTCTGGGGCAAAGCCGCGCAACTGCTAGCTAACGACTATGAAATCATCGGTTATGACCTGCCCGGCCACGGACGCTCCGACGCCTCCACCGAGCAGTGGGAAATCGATGATCTCGCCAATATTGCAGCACGTTTAGCTTCGGAAGCTGTTGACGGTACTGATCGAAAAGCTTATTTCGCCGGAGTCTCACTGTCTGGGGCGGTCGCACAGCGCATCGCAGCAAACCACGGCGATGTCTTTGAACGCGTAGCGATGGTGTGCTCGTCACCAAAATTTGGCACCC